>OLOG01000678.1_pt1 | contig 27990 bp, 41 predicted proteins | sample 1672351 | NCBI WGS metagenome assembly OLOG01 (sample SAMEA3136674, study PRJEB25190) | human gut metagenome | biome: human gut; feature: human-associated habitat; material: faeces | place: Austria | collected 2013 | reverse complement strand
AAAAAGACAACAGAAAATAATAAGGAAGATAAATCTGTTGACGATATGGAAAATAATAATGAAAAGAAAGATTCTAATACAGAAGAAAATGCTGAGAAAGAAGCTGCTTATATAACGGCAAATATATATGCAAAAACTGGACGAGATTTTGAAACAGCAGCTAAAAAACTAAAGAAATTAGGAGATTATAAGGATTCGGCCGAGCTTGCAGAAAAGTATGAAAAAATAGCAAAATGCCGATTCTATGATGATAAATTCTATTGGACACCGCAGGAGTTGGCCGATACATTGAAATATGAGTTTGACTGTAGAAACATGATTGTAAGTACGCCTACTGTTGAAGCTGGTGAGTATGGAATGTATTATATACATTTCAAATATGATGGTGAAGATGTTTTGATCACATTAATTGATGTCAACGAGGATGAAGGATATTTTGAGAATATTGTGTTTGCTGCATATTCAAATTCTGGTTATTTTGCGACAATCTTTATATCCTTGTATGATGGCGATAGTACAATGGAACATAGTAAAGGAATTACAACAGGGTTGTTAGATGAGTTTACGGCCGGAGATGATTGCAGTATTATTTCCGATGGAATAATATATACATTTTCAGTTGTGAATAACAACTTTTTATACGGTATAAGAAGTGAGAATTATAAAAATAATTCTACCGCAACTACAGAATATACCGATCAAAATACAATCCAGAAAGTTCAGCAAGCTTTGAACGATAAAGGATATAATTGTGGCACCGCGGACGGAATTGCTGGACAAAAAACAAAAGATGCAATTAATGCATATGAGTCTGCTTCCGGTATAACTGTTAATGGAATTATTACGGATGAATTGTTACAAAGTTTGGGACTTAAATAGGGGTGATGGAAATGAAAAAGAAGAGTTGGATATTAGGGATCCTTTTTATAGCTTTGCTTGGACTTATGAATGTGAAAGTATGTTTGGCTCATACGATATATAGAGAGTTACCTATTGGGAGAACTGAGAGTGGAACTGTTTCGATAGATAATTGTGTTGATGGCGAAAGGAATAATGATTATAAAGAGGCATGTTATGACTTCACATATGATACCAATGAAAAGAAAAAATTAAAATTTACTGTTACAATTTCAAATTTAAGAAAAGCTAGTGTAAGCTGGAATTATAGTCCGGTATCTATTTGGCTATCTGATGATACATCTGATAGTAATGATGGTGAACCTATTCTATTTGAATATATAGAATGTGAAAATGGAGTTGGTACAATATCAAAAGTTGTAACTACTACTGGAGATATTTATTTTAGCATAGGGGATGCAAAAGAATATGGAATAGAGAGTTTTGATTATGTTCTTACGGTAGAAGATTTAACTGTTTATTCGGAAGAACTTTCTATGCCAACAACATTGAACTTAAAAACAAATGAAGTTCAAAAAATCTCATATAGAAATGTATATCCAAGTAATATATTAAGTTATGGAATTACCTGGACTTCATCTAATAGTAGAGTAGCTGAAGTAGATGAGTCTGGTGAAGTAACTGCCGTTAAACCAGGATCAAGTTTTATTACAGCACAATTAAAAAATGGCAAAACTTATAAATGTCTAGTGACGGTAAAAAATCCTAATCCGTATATTAATACAAAAAATTATAAAATGTGTATAGGTGAGACATACAAATTAAAAATAAATTATAATTCAAAAAAAGTTAAATGGTCTAGTTCAAATAAAAAAATTGCAACTGTTAGTTCAAAAGGAAAGATAAAAGCTAAAGGCATAGGAACTTGTAAAATTACAGGAAAAGTAGGTAAAAAGAAATATACTTGTAAGGTAAAAGTTGTGCGACAATGGCCTAATTATGCCGCTGTATTAGAAGAATATAATACGAGAGACAATTATTTTGTCGTTGCGTTTTATAATAAAAGCAATAAAAACTTAATTATACAACCAGGTGGCGCGAAAGTAGAGCATGTCGCATATAAATCTTATGACAGATATTTAAGTTTAGAGGGTGAAAATGACATAGTAATAAAACCGAAAACATCTGCAAGAATAAAGTTTTATGTAAATGGATCGACAACGTGGTATCAGGTGGGGCGTTATACGTTGCTTTATAGAATGAAGTTTGATGGGGTATCATATGAGGCTCATACATGGAATAACGATAGCGTTTTCAAGATGAAATCGAAATGGTATCATACATATACGGCTGATGATTGGTATCATGGTTGGCAATGGTTGAAAAAATAAAATGACAACATAGGGATGTAACCTCAAGCCGGGGCTGCATCCCTATTTTTAGCCTTAATAGGTTAACATAAAATTGTTCTTTTATCAGATTTTATACCCCTGCCGATTGCCCTATTTATAAGGAAACTAGATTATTGTGCTGAATATATGCTATTCTTATAATGTTACCGCCTCCGATACTGGTGACAGGAAGGAGGTGTTCCTGGTGGAAAGTATTATATCGTTTTTAATCGCTGTTGCGGCTGGTGTAACTTGCCATTACATCATCAAATGGTTAGACGGTGAGGATTAGTCGGTAACTAGCCTATGGGGTTAAGCCTTCCCATCCACCAAATTAGGAATAGAAAAACCCAGAGGTCGGATCTCTGGGTTTTCTTTTTGTTGTTCCTAATGGAATTATTATATCGTTTTGCCTACGGCAATTATAGCATATGCTTTTCTTGATTACAATATGCAAAATCAGCAGCTGATTCCGTTATTTTGGGATGGATCTCGTATCGTATCGGGCTATTTTTCCAGTCAGTGTGCAATTAAACCACATTCACCCCTTCCGACAAAACCGAAACGGCGCAAAGTTGAAAAGTACCCCCACCCACCTATACTATACTAAAATACTATGATATATCGGCAGCAACGCACACAAGCCCGATAGACCACACAATCAAAGAACCATACACGACCAACAACATATATCAGAAAAAAGTGTTCTGCATAGCTTCCAGACTAGCAGATATAGAAAAAGACATTCCCACACCCTACCCAGATATAATCCAGACTGTACAATATCAGCCCAGATCACCACATACCAGAGAACCATACATCCCACAGCAGACAAAAACCATATAACGTTATCATGTCAGAGGAGATCACAGTACAAGTCCCAGAGTCCAACATAGTCAATCAATCCACCCATACAACCACAGTTCAACACACCACACAGCAGATACAAGACCACATTCCCATTTTGGGAATCTGTGTCAATCTGGTATAACATTCTGCACTACTCAGAAATAAGCCCTACAATCAAATAAAAGTTTACACACTGCAGAATACCACATATCTAATCATCATATCGCACCACAGCCCCTTTTTCATTCACTAGGATTTTCCCAGTGAGTAATATCTTCAGACCTAACATAACAATTCGTTCTGTCAGCCCACACCAGGTACACAGAACACCACACACCAGACACAGCCCGATACAATAAAAAAGCCCATAGGACAATATAAGCCTATGGACTGTATAACTCATGGATTATCACAGATAACACCATGTTATTGTATTGTATATCTCTTGTTATGGTCTGCATTATATCAACAGTATAAACCATATCATCACACCACATTCACGGCAAATACTACAATCATTTTCTTCTGATCGGACACAGCGCAAGCATAGCAGACCAACACAACCGGAACCAAACACCGGAAACCATAACGCAAAAAAAGAAGCGGTATGTTTCAACCGCCTCTTTATTATTCTATACCTAATATGTAATTGACTGCTTTTTCTGCTTTGCTACTTGCCGATACAATAAATTTGTTATCGTTCCGGAGAACCTGAAGCCAACTTTCAATATATGAAGCACTGTTGTTGAATGTCTTATCTGTTTCAATTCCAAGATAGTTAAGGATGGAAGCACTTCCAATTTCTGCAACTAATTCTTCTTTGCTGTATGTCTCAGAACCAAATGAAGCAAGGTTACTTGTTTCAAGTCTGTTTAATCTGTTCTTACTACCACTCGAATGTACCAATTCGTGAAAGGTAGTCACGTACCATTCCGGCGCATTCATAAACTGTTCTTTCAGCGGTACAACCACTGTGTCAATTAATGGCGCGTAATATGCTTTGTTGCTTTTGCATTCGTTGAAAACAAGTTGCTCCCGATCCACATAATCTTTTATAATTCTGTCTGCTTCTTCAATCGGTTCAATCTCTGTATTGAGCTTTTCTTTCAGTGGCTCTACACCCTCGACCTGTGAAATATGGAATACATTGTAATACCTAAGAAGTGGTAGCTTCTTCTTTTCAATCTCGCCCTTATCGTTTTTCTCATCAACATCAATGATCTTCCAGAAGACTACTATTTCAGCTTTAGCACCTTTTTTGATGTGACCGCCTAAATCTTTCCACTGTTTGAAAGTTGCGTACTCGCCAGGTTTTTCCAATATAGCTTGGTTGATAAGGCTGTAATGCTTTTTGCTAACTCTGTTGAATGCACCAGACCGGACACCAGTCCAAGGCTTCTGCCATGGGATTGTTCCTTGTTCTAACTGTTTAATGATTCTTTCTGTTACCATTTCATATACATTTAAGCTTGCCATATGCTTTGACCTCCTATTGTGTGGTGCTGTAGTTCCGTTGTTGAGGTCAATTATATATTAGTACCAATATAATTTCAATCCGCATTTTATCCAAAATGTAAATAAAAAAATTAGACAAAATATATAATAGTACCAATATATTGAACGGCATAAAAAAAGGGCATAGCCCAATTTTTAAATTACTGATTGTTCAGGTCACGATCCATTTTTTCCTTTATAGCTGTACGAATAAATCCGGCTTTACTATCATAATGAAATTCTTTCAGGTGATTTTCTAAAGCTTCAGCTTCAGTATTTGGCATGGATAACTTTACCTGTTTGTAATTAGTATCAAAATATTTTTTACTTGCTTTTTTCTGGGCTTCAGAAACTGTCATATATACACCTTCTTTCTTAATCTACATATATATTAGCACTAATATAAAAAGCAGTCAACAGGAACTAAAAAAAGATATATTGGTACAAATATACAAAAACACAACTATTGGTACTAATATATTTTGTGAAACATTACGTCTTGAAAATATAGTGGTACCAATATATACTAGAGCCATAAACAAAACAGCAACACACAAACGAAGAACAACAGCGAAGGGTGAAAACGAAGTAGCGCACGCACACCGGAGACACCCACATAATACCGGAAAGAGATAAGCAAAGATGCCTAGTAATCGAGATTGGTTTAAAGCTCACCGGAGCTGAGTTCTTCCAATAAGAATAAAAGGACATGGAGGAAAACATATGTGCACAACAATGAACGAATTAGAAAAAGTCGTAGCTGACTACAGATCACTTAAAGCAATGAAAGAAGAGCTTGACGCACAGCTAAAAGATGCTGAACGTGAGATGATTTCTTATCTGGACAATAACAACAAGCTTTCAGAATCCGGCAAAGACTTCACTATAAAGGTTTCAACTTGTGAGCGTAGAACACTGGACAGCAAACAGCTTGAAGCAGACCTCGGAAGCCTTGCAGATTATCAGAGAGTAAGCCAGTACCGCAGATTATACGTCAGATAACAATAAAACCTTTTCGGTGGGATGGTTAAACCGAAGAAAGAGGACAGCATGAAACAGGTAAAAGTAACAACTAAAGAAGAACTTGAAAAACTGGAAAAAATCGTTGATGAAAAATTGGCACTTGTTAGAAAGTTTCGGGATAGTTTCGGTTGGGATTGCTTTACGGAAGAAGTAGAACAAGAAATTAACGTACTGCGCAAGTTAGATGATTTACTTATATTCAGCAGAGAGCCTGATGATCTGAACGAACAGCTTACAGAGTTGGAAGCAGAAGATCCGAAAACATATTCATTGATTTGCCGATTTATAGAAACACAGTTATCAAAATAAGTGGTTGCGATCACTATAAAAAGGGCTTTAAGTCGCAAGCGTTGACCGTCGGGCTGGCGGTCATGTAGTCAGACAGAAGGAGGAAAATATCATGTTAAAGAGAATTTTAGTAAAGGGATTAATCGTAGCACTTGGAGCGATCGCCCCGACAGCAACCACATATACAAGCAACGGTGTTTACCATGCAGATACTGAAACCGTAGTAGATGCAGAAGGCGAGGAATGGGGCTATGACTCAGACCTTGAAGATGGTACACCAGTTATCATTACATTTGATTCCCAGAATACTGATAACCGCTATGATGATGCAGTAATCAGCTTAACGCCAGTTGAACAGTAGGAGGGCTGATATCATGAAAGAGACAAGATATATCTCATACGAGGAACCAATAAACGGCAGGAGCTTTACATACCGCCAGATGCAGGAAGTGTACAGAGATCTTGCAGATAAACAGGAGTATCCAGATTTTGGATGTTGGTTTACCGACATGCTGAGATCGGGAGTTTTCGAAACAATTTGCTAGTAACAAGTGGGCTGTCAATCGGGCAGTCCCGACAATATAAAATCAATCAACCATTTAGGAGGAAAACAACAATGATGTATTGCGAGTTTATTGAAATTTCCGAATACGGAGAGAGCTATATCACCTTTACCGAGTACCACGATTATGTAGAACCTATTTATATGGATAGTGACATGTCCAAGCAGGATTTTGTAGCGTTACTGAAAGAGACCATACACCAGATGGTTGAGCCAGTAGTCCAGCGAGCTATTCAAAGTGTACCATTGCCCGATAAGTTGGCAATCGCCTTTAGTGCTGAAGAGCCTGTTGAGCTGTTGGAACGAATTGCAAGGATCGACTTTGAGGCGCGAAAACTTGTGTATCAGTATTTGAAACTGATGTTGGCAATCTAACATTAAATAGCTGACCTATCGGCTGATCGGGGAGAAAGGTGTAGCTCATGAGGGACGCAATAAAGACCTTGTATGAACACTGGATAAACGTACATACAACCACACCAGCAGAGCAGTCAGCTTTTGAAGCAATCAATAAAGCTGCTAAAGGTCAAGCAGAACATGATCCGTTGTACACATCCATTGTGGAGTATTCAGAAGTAATCCAGTATGAGGCTTTTAAAGAGGGTGTTCTTACAGCCCTGAGCTTACTACACCCATTACCAGAACAGAAGGACATGTAAACATGAAGGAATACGGATTATCAGAAGAACAGTTGTTAGCTTTAGGAGAAGATCCAGAAAAACAGGAAGAACCGCAAGAAATGTGGGATGGAGATTTTGACTTTCTCATGGACTTCTGGTTTTAGAAAAAAAGGGGGCAGAACAATGTCAGACTTAGGAAATAAATTAATGGAATCCATGTTTGATGCCTGGTGTGATGATGAATGCAAAGAGTTCACACGGGACCATAACGATTACGGTCATAGCTTACCAGAAATTGTTGATTATATAAGCGAGCTAACCGGAGCTTCCAGAGAGCAGAAATACCGCATTGAACATGAGCTTGAAGATCTTGTAAATCGGACGGAAAAGAACACTTTTGCAGATGGATTTTACATAGCTATGGCGGTAGCAACAGGAAAATTATTTTAATAGCGAGGGGCAGAACAATGACACAGAATGTAAATATTGCAGTAAAAACAGAGTCAGGACAGGTAAAGAAGATAAGCCAAGGTGTGATCTTCCAGCCTGAGACACAATTCAAGGGTGGATCTGTTAAATGGTTTGATGATTCCAAGTTGCTAAAACCAGAATACAGAAAATAAATAAGCTCGTCATGGCGAGGATAAAAAGGACTTCAGGCCATGAGCGTTGATTGTTGGGACAGATCCTGACAATCAGGTAGTCGGCTAAGTACATAAAGCAGGAGGAATACATAAATGTTAGCAGAAGCAAGGGAACTGTACAATTACACGGTTGGAAATGAACCATTTAGAAGCCAGATCGAAGAGATCAGAGATAATCATACAGATTATGTGATGGCAAAAATCAAGATCAGGAGCATTGTTTTTAGTGCTGATCTTCAGTATGGGAAAGATTACTGTTCACGTGGAAAGTCCTGCTTTACTATCCAGGATATTGATTCTGTATTTGTAAAGATTCTTGGAGATATGTATGACTTATGGTGGTAAGGGAGGATAAGGAAATGGAAGCAGTAAGGGAACCAGAGGTAATTAGACTGTACAGAGAAGACGAGGTTGTAGAGCTTGTAGCTAAATATCTTCTGGCAAATAAGAAGCATAAGCAAGAGAGACAGCGTAAACAGAGAGTAAGGCAGATTGTAAGCAGACAACGTAAACGTCAGCTGTTAAGGGAATTGTTGATCTCATTTCTGAAGCAGATCATAGCTATTGTATTCATAGCGTTGTTCCCTTGGCTGATTTGCAAGGTAACCGGTGATCCAGAATACTATGGGATGTATCTTATGGCTGCACCGATTGCGCTAGGAATGATCTGGGACTTACTCAAGGGAAATTGGAGGTAGAAGAAAAATGAGTGATCTTAATAGATACTATGTCAAATTAAAATTAACCTATGAATATGAGGTTATAGCCACTTCATCAGAACAGGCAGAAGAGATTTCCAGAAGAAGATTTGACCACACCCCTAATTTTACTGTTAATGATGTTGAAGTAGAGTTTAAGGATATTGGAGGTAATAAGGCAAAATGAGAAGATTACATTGTGTATTTCAGGACGGATTGATTCTTGGAATCTGGATGTGTCCTGATGAAAGATTCTATTACCATATTGCAGAGGCAGACGCAACAGAACCACTCACAAAAGAAGAGATTTGGGAAATGCTTGATTATGCAGTGGCATTCCATAAGGGAACTGGTACAGTCAACTATTTCTGGGATATGATGGCAGAATTAGTAAAGCTTGAAGATTTACAGATATTAAAGGAACGAGCAGAAGCAATTATTGAAGGGGGAGCAGACAAATGATAGTTATTACAAATGGAACAGAGTACATATATTTAGACGATCAGCACCAGATTCAGAAGACAACCGATATAAGTAAAGCAAAGACATTTACATTCCAGGGGTGCAGTATTTTCATAAGAGAAAACGTCAAGGCAACCAAGGGTTTTTATGCCTACGATACGGAAACACAGCGTATCTGTTACAAACGCAGAAAGAAAAAATGTTTTCCCAAGACCACGAGAATGATGATCTACAATCAGGCAGACGGACGTTGTGTATTATGCGGAAGAAAAATCAAATATGAAGATATGACAATAGATCATATTAGACCAACGGCTTTAGGTGGATCAGATTCAGTGGAAAACCTTCAGTGCACATGTCGAACATGCAACACCTTCAAAGACAAGATGCTCCCGGACACATTTTTTGATCGGATCAACGAAATCTATCTGTATCAGATGGAAAAGAAATATGGCAAGAAGCTGAAATGGAAACTGGCAAATAGATTAATCAAGAGTATGGCACAGTAAGGGAGGACAATACACTATGTGGACAAGAGAGATTTTAGATTATGTAGAGCAAAATAAATGGAAGGATGAAATGGTTCCCGAGCGGCTGAAGTGTTTCTTCACGACATGGACACATGAGTATATGATCGAGAAAGACGATAAATCATGCAGGAATCTGTTACAGAGAATTTATGAAAATGCTGAGGTAGCAGGATTTATGGACTACGAGGAATTTAAGACATACATGCTTCAGTTCGTGAAGTAGGGCTATACAGGGGGAGTCGTGTTTCGCGACACCCCTATTGAGCTAATGGTCAGGTAGCAGGACATAATAAAGAAGAGAGTACACAATGAGTGGAAAATTGGATAGAAAGACAGAAACACGATTTAAGACGTATTTGGAAGCAAACCATTATATAAAAAATAAGTCAATAAAAGGAAATGGAGATCGCTGTAAATATACATCAACCTTAACCGGATATCATGTAGCGGTAATGCGTAAGCAGAATATAATGATTACAAAAAGGCTGATAAGGGAAGTAAGACAAGATTTAGAGCGGAACGGATATAAATGTATTTCATATTGATCCACTGCTGCCAGGGCAAAATTCATTGATAATACAATGGAAAACAGCTATAATGGAAATAACAAATTTTGGAACGTGTGGGATTTTATTATGGGATTGTTTGGTGGAAAAGATAAGTATAATTATGATGAAGAAGCGAAACTGCATGAGCTAGAAATACAAAAAAGAGAAATACAGGATCAGCAATATGAATCTCTATTAAGAGAATATAAAGAAATACCAGGTGTAACAGTTGAAGTGAATGGACCTGGATTTGAAAAAGATATAAAATACAAGATGCTTTTAGATAAAAAAGAAGTTGTTTTTGTAAGTTCATTAAGATCAAGACAATTGTACGATAATGTTCCTGAAGAATTAACAAAGATTCGAATGGAAAATAAATATATTTATCAGGAATATAGAGAAGAAGAAAAATTAATGTCGTCAAATGATTTTATTGGCGAAATAGATGTAAAAGTGGAAGGAGTAAAATTTAGTTTAATAAGACCAAATACAGATGAACAGCCAATAATTGTAAATATTAAAGATTTAACACAAAAACTAAATCCAATTATGGAAATACTGGAAAATATTCATTGGAGAAACTTTTTTAATGTAATAGATATTCCAGAAGAAAACTTTAACGTAAAAGTAATAAATGGCGATAAATTTCTGGGAAACTATAAATACATTATAATGCGGAAAAACGATTCATTGATTCTTACAAGAGCTTCAACATCTGGATGGGATGGACGCTATGTAACAATTGTTGAAATTAATATAAAGGATGTCCTTTATTATAAGGCAGAAGGTGCGTTAAGATATGAACAGCAACTTTCCGGTGGCGGTGGTATGGGTATCAACTATGGAAGCGCTATATTAGGTGGATTGCTTTTTGGCCAAGCGGGTGCTGTGATTGGAAGTAGACAGAATGAAGAGGTAAAGAATATAGAATCTAGGACGATAGAACATGATACACGACTTATAACTCTTGCTATAAAAGTAGACGGAAATTCTTATCAGATAGGCTTTGATATTAATTCAGAGCTTGCGTTTGACTGGTTGATTCCTGAGAAACAGTATGATTATGTGATCCAGAAGCGAAGAGAACAATATGAAAAAGCAAACCAATAATCTTTTAAAGCATACCATTGCTGATTTATACCGTGATACAACAGAAGCGGAACGAGTAGAGTTGATTGACGGCCAGTATTACAATATGCCTATGGTGAATACCTTGCATCAACAACTTATGTCTGAAATCAGGAGCCAGATACACAACTACATCCATGATAGAGGACTACCGGACCAGATATATTACGGTCGCTTTGGCGTGTTCTTTGATGATTACAACATGGTCGAGCCAGATATTTCTGTTATCCAGGATAAGGCTAAGTTATCAGACCGAGGCTGTGAGGGTGCGCCAGATTGGATTATTGAGATAGTAATGCCTGGTGATCCGCTGCATGATTATGTGACTAAGTTGGAAAAGTATTTTGCTGAAGGTGTCCAGGAGTATTGGATTGTGGACGGAGAAAAGCAGAAAGTAACTGTATATTGCTTTGAACAGGACATATATGCAGAGAGTCATACATTTAATGAGCCAGTGAAATCATATCTGTATAAGGACTTGGCTGTGGATTTTTCAATAATGGATTTGAGGTCATAAAAAGAGGGCTGCCGGGATGACGGTAGCCCATAGGAAGAAAAGCATTATCTAAGTCGTACATCAGGAATCTTTTTTAATACTTCTTTAGCTGAAGTATAGGTATCATCAGGAATATATTCCTGAATATTGGGAAGTGCCCAATCTTTTTGATGAATCTTGAACCAATTATAAGTTTTTGAAACGAGAGAGCTAAATTCTTCTCCTGTTTTTACATCATGCAAATATGGAAGAAATGAGCCTACAGTTTTGGGTTCTATCTCATTAAATAAGAATGCAATTGAAGAATAGAAGAGATTACGGACGCTATGCAATTTTGGATTTGGATTGTCTGCAAAACTGCAAATTAGTTCCAGAATAGATTTAAAGTTTTCCAGAGCCGTAGCAGCAGTTTTCTTATTCTCTTCTAATTGTTCTCTGTCCCACTCTCGGTATTGGTCTATGAGTTGCAAGCTATCATTTTTAACTGCTAAATCACGGTATTTTGCACCAATAGCAAGTAAATCATCTACTGTAGCACCGTATGATTTTGGATCATTAGGGTTAGTCCCATAGAGAGGAATATATAATAATGGAAAAATGAGATCAGGAATCATGTATAGAGTGCGATTAGCATTAAGTAGAGCAGTCAGTGCAGCCTGTTTGGTTTGAACTGAATACCCATTAAATGTGCTGGAAATTTGATCGTTAAATTCTTCCAAGAGTTCAGAGAAAGCATTATCTAAATCTTCTGTTTTATACATTTCTTTGAAATGTTCGTCTATAGGAATTAATTGATCCCACTCTTTAACACCGTAAAGATTCTGGTTGATAATTTTTTCAATATAATAGAATACACTTTCTGGATCATCATCATTTAAAAGTATTTTATATATTGAAAATAAATCGTTCTTGCCAATTTTTTGTGTTTTTCCACTTTCTATGTTAGGAAGCCAGTATTTAGAATGATTGCTTTTTTCTGAAAGCTCATATGCGGAAATACCAAGTTCTTTTCTAAGTGTAACTATATTATTTCGTAATTGGTCTGTGAGACTTATTTTTTCAGTTGCCATATTAAGACCTCCGTTAATAAGACTATATTATTATAAAAATAATAAAAAGTCAAACAAAGAATATGTAAGTAAATAAAATACTTAAAAAGTATTGACATAAATAATTGAGTATGATATGATGCTAACCATAGAAACAAAAAAAGATCAATGCACGCCAATGCACTGATCTTCATATGAAACGATACGCCAATACCGTTTCACTAATATGCACAGATCATCATGAATGAAGAATCCATACATAACCTTCGACAAGTTAAGTATAGTCTATTTTTCATTTCGTGACAATCCGAAACGTTTGTTCGGATATTCTGTCATATTACCCAATACATAAAAACCTATATTAAATAGGAAGCAACATAATCAAGAAACACAATCAATATCGAACCATGACAACTTTATACCTGCATCTATACCACAGCCCACAGCCCACAGGACTATTTTTATATCTTTCAGTGAGACTGCTTTATTTTTTGCACCCTTTTTTAGGAAACAACATCAATACACACTTGCAGAATGTAATTCCTGAGAAATCGGAAGTAAGGAATGAACCAGATCACCATATTTTTTTACACAGTGGGTTACAGTTGAGATAAAGGTAGACAAAAACTTAATAGGGAGGAACTTTATGGAACTATCGAGATCAGATTTTCAAATCCTGAACGTACTGAAAGAACACCAGTGTACAAATTATCAGGATAGCATGACGTTGCAGGAGATTATACCAGAGTTACCATTTTCCAGGGTTACTGCTTACAAACGTTTGAAGAAACTATGTGATATGGGATATACCGCAAAAGGCTGTCAGGCAGAGCAAGCCGATACTTATTACATTCTGGACAAGGGTATCAAAGCGGTGGACATAAAGAATATGGCAGACTTGGAAGATTGATACGTCAAAGATAAGTCCTGATAGCATCAAGTAAAAATGAAGATATAGAAAGGAATGATTACATATATGTCAGATACATTGAACAGGTCGGATTACCTAATTCTAAGTACACTGTATGAACTGGATATGACAGATCAATTTCACGGCATGACAATCGCAGAGCTAATGGAAGAGTCACAGAATGCTCTGGGTACACGAATGACGGTATATCGGATTGTCAGTAAACTTGTGAAAATGGGATATCTTGCAACAGGCGTGTTGGATAACCATGCAAATACGTACTACTTATTAGAAAAAGGATGCAAATTATTCAAGGAGGATAAAGCAGAATGAAGATCAGAGAGAATTGTTACATGTTAGGGATTGGAAGCACCGGAGGAAAAATCTACAAAGAATTTGTACTGCGTCATTATAAAGGGGCTGCTGCAAATGGTAGCGAACAGGATCACAAAGCGCTTGGAGACGTACCAAACAAATATACCTTACAAGGCTTTGATGGATTTGGTGGGCATCGGGAAAGAGCTATGGATTGTCTGGCTGGAAACGAAGATTTCATCAAATTTGTTGAAGGAATCAAAGAAGACATTGTGTTTATTCTCTTTGCCGGAGGCGGTTCTACTGGATCAGGCTGTGCGCCAATTGTTGCAGAAATGCTCCTGGAAGAAAAAGACGAAGGGGGTAATCCGGTGAAGACAGTGTGTCCGGTGATTGCATTACCTGCATCTGGTGAGTCCTTGGCAAAACATAAGAATGCTTATGAGACAGTGCAAGAGCTTCAGGAAATAGAAGGTTTGGGAGCAACATTTTTCTTAAATAATGACAGCAACGAGAATTACGATTATATCAACAAGAATTTTGCAAATATGCTTGATGAATTTCTTTCAAATGAGAGTTACGGCAGACAGAACAATTTTGATGAATCGGAAAGATTGGAAATGCTGAAAGACAGCGGAGCAATGGTTCTGAGTGTAACCGGAGATGGAACAGACAGTAAGATCAAGCTTGAAAAGCTGACTAAGAGTGGAATCTTTGCACCAATTGAGGACAACTACATCTGTGAGAATATCGGTATCATTCATTCCAAAAATGATAAGTCAGATATTGATTCTGAGGATGTAATTGCAGAAGTAGGAAAGCCAGATAATGTATTTGAAGGCTTCAATGGCAGGAAGACAATCATTGCTGCAAGTGGCTTGGATTATCCGGTATCTCATGTAAAGAAGCTTGGCGAATTGGCTGTAAAAGCTAATGCGGAACGTATGAGAAATAAGAAAAGCACCAGAGCAAAGCTTGGTTCACTGGAATTACCGGAATTAGATATAACAGAGCAGAAAGAAGAACCTACAAAGAAGAAAATGACAAAGCTGGAACTTCTGAAAAAGAGAAGAGGACAGTAAATGTTAAGTACATCTTATGTTATGTCAGAGAAAAGTCATGTATCAATGGTGAGGATAAATTGAATATGGAAAAGCAGCATAATGACTTAGTTGTGTTACAAGCTAACGGTTTAATTCATCTGGTCGGCAAATCTGAAAATAGAATGCCAGAATCAAGATTCAAGGGCGGTACAGTTCCATGGTTTGACGAGGAAAAACTGTTGAAGACCAACCGAACCGGAAAGTCGGACAGAGGATATGAAGTAAACAAATAATCGGATTCAGGCAGTAGACGCAAAACCTACTGCCTGGACAATCAAAGAAGAGAAGGAGACATGGATATGAGGACACCTAAAGAGTACACGCAGAATTTGAAGCAGAAAATCATCACTAAACAGATGTTGGCTGATTGCCTTTATAGTGTGAATAAAAGGGCAAAGAACTGTAGAGACAATGAGCATAAGTATTCCAAATATAGAACCGATTACTACGGTAACGCAGACAATTATCGCCAACAGAAAGAGGAATACTACAGCCAGAAAGATAAAATGCTTACATTACTGAAGCCAAATTGCATCCATGAAACAACAGAGTACCACAAAGAGCGTGTATACGACTATGAGCCAGAATATTATGAGATTTATGATAGCGGTAATTATTTGAGAAGTAGTGGTTACTATGATAAGGAATTACACGAATATGTAGAGTTTGTTGTGGTCAATGTTCCGCATACCTCATATTATCTGTTCTATGATTTAGGAACACACAGTTTCCATACACCAATTGAACAGTCTGATTTGAAGAAATATCCGGAATTGCAAGTTGTCGATATTGGAGAACTGAATACATACGGCGAAGAGATTACAGAGCTGGTATCTAATCAGTTTGTTGCAAAGTTAATGAGTCTGATTCGAAGTGGTGATTTCAGATTAGTTTTTTCGGAATAAACCAAAATCAAAAACAGAAGTAAGTAACAGCTGAAAGGCATTATATAAAATTTCAAAATCAAAGGAGAATACGACTATGAGTAATAAATTAGTGAAGAGAAACAATATGGAGAACGTAACATTTGCAGCACTTGGACTGGATATCAACACAAATTTCTTGGAAGCGCCATTGTGTGATGGATGTGGAAATAAGCAGGTCATTTACACAGAAGATATTCAATCAGCAAGCGGACAGATGCTCAGAGAGCAGGATTTTCCGGTAGGTGGTATTTTGGTGTTCAGAAAGAACGGTGATGTACTGTTTACTTTGAAGATGGGAACTGAAGAGGATGATATTTTGCTCTGTCTGCTGGATTTGAGTAAACATTCACTGCATGAATGCGGACAGGTATTGCAGGAATCCTTACAGACTATGGAGAAAGAGTTAGGCATGGAAGCAGGATATCTGGATCTGAAGCATTGCGGTATTCTGGTTGAGATCGCCAAAGACACCTATAAAATTATCGAAGAATAGTTTCCTATATAAATAAGAGGTAACCCACACGGCGGTAGACCTACCACAATCTGCCGCCAGGAAGGAGAGAGCATATGAAACCATCAAAAGAGTACCTGAAGAATTTGAAGAATCATACGATCACAGAACAGATGTTATCCGATTGCATTTACAGCATAAATAACAGAGCACTCAACAGTCGTGATAACGAATACAAATACACACATTACATTCCTGATACATACGGTAACGCCAATAAGTACCGCAAAAAGAAGCTGGAATACTACGGCATGAAGAAAGTCCTGTTATCAGTCCTGGAACCATCTCACATCCAGAAGGGTGAGGTTCTGCAGCGCCGCCGCACATATGACTATGAGGACGGTTACGAAGATATCTTGAGATCTGGTAACTATGTCAACAACAGTGGCTTCTACGATCCAGACAGAAAGGAACACGTTGAGTTCGTTGTGCAAATGATTCCGCAGACAGTCTACTATTTGACCTATACAGTAAGTAACCGGACATTTCGTGTGCCACTGGCAGAAGCTGAGATTGAGAAATATCCAGATTTAGAGATTGTGGATGTAGGACGGATAACTCCTGTTTATGGGGATATTACAGCAGACATGCTATCGGTTCAGTTTGTGGAGAAGATTGTGCAGTTGATAAAGAGCAGAAAGTATGAGTTGATTTTTCAGAATAAAATGAAACAGGAAACAGAAGAAAAAGATGAACTGGCAGTAGAACCGGTTAATGTTGAATGAAACGCCGGTCATGCTGGAAGAATAATTAAGAATGAGAGGAAAACAAACATGTATAAAGGACCAAAGACAACAATGTATATTGTACGTTCGCTAAATATGGTGAACTGGCTGTGTAGTCATGGCTTCAAAATTTTAAAAGTGGAAGATTCTGAGAAAGATGAAAAATTAAAGGTGTTCTTTTTTGAAGAATCTCCGGCCTTACACCACACAATGATGATGTACCGAAAGGAAGTGTGATTGTATGGCAAACGGCAAAGCAGCAATTAGTCAGTATTTCTCAGACCTTATTGGAGATTCATATAAAACCTGGAAAAATACAAAAATCGTCATGGACGGTGGTACCGGAACTGGAAAAACATTTTTCAATCTCAATATACTTGGAACATATGCAAAAGAACAGAGAAAACGTGTACTTTATTTGTGCAATCGAAAGGGGTTAAAACACCAGATTATCCGTGAAGTACGTGCTTTAGGGTTAAAAGAGACAGTATATGTAATGACATATCAACAACTGGAAAGTTTTATAAATTCTAATACAATAATCGGTGATTTTGATTACATTATTGCTGATGAATGCCATTATTCCACGAATGATGCAAGATTCAATGATTACACGGATATATCATACAATTTCCTGAAGAACCAGAGCGGAAATGTAGTTATCTATGTCAGCGCAACGGCAAAAGTCTTTTTCAATCATTTACTGAAAGAGAAAGTTTCACCAGATCATTATTTTAACATTCCTAAGAAATATGACTATGTGAAGAAATTCTACTTCTACCAAAAGAAGGCTTTAGTAAAGAAAGTTGAAGATATTCTGACACAGGAAGAAGATAGTAAGATTGTGATATTCTGCAATGCCTATGACAGAGTATTGGAATTATATAAGGTATTCGGAGATAGAGCTTCCTATTGTGCTTCCAAGAATGCAAAAAAATTGCAGGCCATTATAAATGAAAATGTAATCTATGAGCATGAGGACGGAACAGTAACATTTGATAAGAGAATCCTGATTACGACAAAGGTACTGGATAATGGTATTGATATCAAAGATAGAATGGTGAAACACATTTTCAATGAAATTTTTGATGCAGATTCAGCTATTCAGGCATTTGGAAGAAAACGTCCGGTAGATGCAGATGATACTTGTACATTTTACCAGAAACTTTATACCAAACAGGCAATCCAAAGTATGCTGAATACTGACAACAACTATATGAAGCAGATTGATTTGTTTAAAAATGATTACGACCAGTTTTATAAAATCTACGGAAATAATCGTAGAGTGATGCAAAGAAATCCTATCTTTTACTGTAATTTTGGCAAAAACAAAGCTGATGGAAAACCGGACTATCATCATATGAGATATAACAAATACAAAATGGATATCGAAATTTACAATGACATGAAAAAAACATCATATGAAGATGTGATTCTAAATTTATTCGGTGATGATATCCGATCCAAGGCTGAATGGTTAGATATATATGTAAATGAGAAGGATGAATTTTTGGATTACCTACATACTCTGGAAGGAAGATGGTTATTTGCAGAGGATCGCAAGGAGCTTGTGAAATGGTTTGAGACAATCGGAGTGAAACTTAGACGTGCAGGAATTAATACTTTGAACGGTGCACTGCAAGATTACTATGGTAACAAGTATAAATTCAGATTCCGGAATAAGCAGTTGGATGAGAATGGAAAACTCACTAAGAAAAATCTAGTGGATAAACGCCGTACATTACCGGATGGATCAGAAAATCTGAATAGAAATAAAACATACTGGGTATTGGAAGAAATTAACTGAAAAATATTTTGGGGCAAGAATGGCATTTTACTAAATAATATAGTAAAGTGTCAATCTTACCCCAGAGTAGAAATCTCTCTTAAAAATTGTTTTGGGGGCGTATTGGCATTTTACTAAATATTATAGTGAAGTGTCAATCCGACCCCAGAAGAAAATTATCCCCCTATCTCCTAATATATATATCTATTAGATGATTGGGGGGAAAAAGAAAAATTCATTATATATGATATTAATGTTGTTCTTGCAAAGAAGATAATATATTAAAAATTATCCTAATTCGAACGAACAATTTTGAAGCGTTAGCGAAAAATTGTGAAGTGATGACAAACAACCGTAAGGTTGTGCGGCAGGAATCTGGTGGAACACCAGGCAAGTAAGATAAAAATCACTTAACTTATCTGTCGTTCCGACAGGGGCTGACGCATTCACTACGCTAAAGCTACGTTCATTTGTCATCACTCTTGAAATGTTCGCTAAAGCTTCACATTTCATTCGTTCTAATCAAATTAACTCTCAAAATAATAAGTTGTAGAAAATAAAAATGTGCAAAATGATGAATAAAAAATGCACATTTGAGTCTGGAAAGCCGCATAAACACTGGGTTTCTGAGCCCTTTTCGTAAAGAAGAGAATAGGGGAATATAAGCTATTATTCTGTGTGCCGGGAAGTAAATTTGTGTGTTTGCACTGAATAATTTATCTGATCTGCAAGGAGTCTCTAAAACGGAGATACCTGTACATATTGATTGTTTAGATGGGAAGCCAAAATGGACACCCATATATCAAGCTTTCAGGAAAGGATCAGCGGTAGCAGCTGTTTCTATAGCAATGACTATTTTGCATGAAATCGAGGTAAAAACGGACGAAGATTTTCCAGACTGACAATTTAGCACTGCTTGATATCTGGGTGAAATTATCTCTATATGGATGGGGATATGTGCTTACTGAGAGAGTAAGATTTTTGAACTGTTGACAGAATCATGTTGGACTTTACGGCGGAATTTCGAACCGTGAGATTTTGAAGAATAAATGAAAAACTGAATAAGAAGAATTGTATGTAACTGGATGAATGATCTTTACGGAGAAATTCCCAGTGAATGATAAACAACAAAATTTAAAATCAAAGGAGAGTAACATTATGGCAAACAAAATTTTACAAGGAACTGTTGACTACTACATCAGAGGACAGTATGGAATCCTCAAAGGTGATGATGGTAAGGAATATTGTTTCGGCAGGAAGGCTGTAGGTGACAGATCAAAGCTTGTTAATGGTGATGTGGTGAAATTTACAGTAGATCAGAATCATCCTATTCTGGTTTCAAAGGTTACATCTTATGTCGCTGTCAAGTCAAGACTCATAAAGTCACTTGCAAAGAAAGGGTATGGCTTCCAAATTGATAAGGATGGTAAATGGAATATTCTTGTGAGACATGGTGATAAGAAGATGCTTCTGGAAGAGCCTGGACATATGACTATTTTGGAAGCTACTGAATGGGCGCAGAGAGCAAAGAAGTTGAATAAGGAGGATATTGATAAGATGTTCGAGCAGAATAATGTGAAAAATGATGATTACAAGGTTGGAGTCCATGTTGTACCGGACGAGATGGCAAAACGTTTTGGTGCTGTTGAGGTAGATGATGCGGTAAATGTACCAGATCATACTTGGGATGAAGAGGCAGAACTGAAGAAGGACACAGATAGACTCCATGTCCTTGCCTGATACTTGCCTGACTAACCCTTTACTTGTTGGATCAGCTTTTGGTACTGATTGTTAATGTGTTCTGGTGTAATTCCTGGATCGTTCTGCTCGGACTGCTCAAAAGTAGCATTCAGGCAAAGCATGTTGTACACAGCAATAGCCATGAGCTGATCCGCAGGAAGAGTCAGTGCTTCCTCGTCTGTGATCTCAATAAATTCCATATTTAGTTTTCCTCATCCATTTGGTAATTTATGAAAGGTCAATAAGATACTGAGAGATTGATGGTTGATACGCTTACATATATTATACGAATGAGACTTGTTGAAATCACACGAGAATTGAAAAAAGTTTGAATTTTTTTGAAAATAAATTATTTTTCTAATGAGAAGTAGTTTATAGGATGGGGTATAAGAGACAGAGCGGTAGTGTTGGTTACAATTCCGGTATCTACAAGATCCTCTAATTCAGGAATCATCTCTGTGAGGGCTTTGTAGTTCTGGAGAGTATCTACAGAGATACCAAATTCTGCTGCTAAGTCGGATTGGGATTTTTGAGGTGCTTCCGAATTATTCGTAACCACCACTTTGTGTTGATTCCCTTGAAATGATGTAACACCATTTTGAATCCCATAAATCCGTTCCAGTTCTTTAATTCTAAGACCAACTTTCTTAGCACTACCGCCTATATCTCCACGCTGGCGAATGTTGGTTTCGATTACTATTATAAGGAGAAAATTTATATGCAAGAAAATGACAATAATATAATGGCTGAAACACTTGTAAACTACAACATGCTCATTGAGCTGCTTCCTGCATTGGAAGATGTAGTTGATACTGGTATGGTAACTGTGGATGCAGCAAGAGCGGTGTTCCAGGAACTATCACCTGTCAGACAGGAAGAATTAATAACCTCACTGGATTGCGTGAAGCGGATGCTGCAACAGCGTGATTCCAGGATTAAAGAGATGGAGAATGATATTGCAGCCAAGACTGTTGTGGAAACTCCGGCTGATTATATCCCTTTGCAGAAGGAGAAGAGGGATCTGGAAAGTAGGAATGAATTTCTCGAAGCAAGGATCAGAAAATTGGATAAAGAGAACGGACAGTTAAAACGTCAGCTTGCGGAGCTTCAGAGAAAGCAAGATCCAGAACAGGAACGACTGAAGAAGATCCATGAGACTGTGCAGCTGTTCAGTGGAAAGACAGAAGTCTATCTGAAGGAGATGGATAAATATGCTTGGTTGCTGGATGATTTGCAGAATATTCTGGAAGAAGATTTGGAGGAATATGTTAGATCAATTAAGGCTGTGAAGAAGTGGGCGGTAAGCATGGACCAGAAAGTTGACGGATTGATGTACAAAGTTGGGTGATCTGTGCCGGTGACACTCCGGGAGGATGAAATTTGTCCTCTTAGGGGTGTTTTGGCTGGATTTTCCTCAAAATTGGCAAAACTGCAAAAATGGCAAATTAGAGAATGCAGGAAAAATAAGGGTTTTTCGGGGGTCAATTTTCCAATAAAACTAGAATTTTATGGAGATAATTTTGAGGAAAACTTATAGGTGAATATCGGGGATTTTTTGCGGTAAGAAGCCCAGAGGAAAATGTACCCCTGGGCCGTTGCTTTTACTTGATGGATTGGAGAAATTCTAAGCATTTTTTTCGATTTACGTCAACTCTCAGCTGGGAGTAAGGTGTCCAGTTCTCCGTATCATTTGTCGAGATGCTGTAAAATGCTGGTTGTTTCCAGAATTTGATACAACCCATTTTTTCCAATTCAGACTCACAAGCTGCTTTCTCTTGATCTGAATATTCGGCAAGAGAATCTGGATAATATGGGTATCGGTTTGCTAAAAATACCTCACGGAGTAATAAAGTTGCTAATTTTTGGTCCATAAAAAAATCTCCTTTCTTTGACTTGATAAAATAATTCTACAACAAATTATCGGTATATTTCAGTATCATTTGGTATCAACTTCAAATTTTTCGTTTGATATTTGTGGACGTAAGTATAACTGGAATGCTATATAGGATTTCATATTATAGCCGATGTAGTTTGAGTAAATACGTCAAAATTGATGATATAGTTACGGACAAAAAATAGAAAAATATCTGAATGAATTGTAATTAATACTTCTGTATTCTCAACAATAATGATACAATATGAATATTAAAATTGTTGGGAGGAAGTACGAATGAAAAAATTGAAAAAGTTACTATCAATTATTGCTGTATTACTGATGGTTTTTTGTATGACCATTCCAGTATCAGCGGCAGGAAAAATCAACAAAAGTAAAATTATACTATTAACTGGACAAACCATACAGTTAAAGGTCTCAGAAACAAGTGGTGGTACGACATGGATTTCAAGTAAGAAATCAGTAGCTACTGTCAATAAAACAGGCAAAGTGCTTGCTAAGAAAAAAGGATCTGCAATAATTACTGCAAAGGCAGGAAACAAGAAATATACTTGTAAAGTTACAGTTGAAACACCGAAGCTGAATAAGAAAAATGTTACATTAAAAGTGGGAGAGCGTATCACTTTGAAAGTAACAGGAACTAAACAGCCTGTGAAATGGAAATCTTCAAGAAAAAATATTGTTACTGTAAAAAATGGGATAATTACTGCTAAAAAGACAGGAACTGTCAATGTTACAGCAACAGTTCTTGGAAAGAAATTTACATGTAAAATTACTGTAAGAAAAACTCCTACATCTAATAATGCAAGACCGGAAATACCAACAGCAGGAAGTGGGGTATGGATTCCTAATTCTGGAAGTAAATATCATAGGTATTCTAGTTGCAGTAATATGAGAAATCCAAGAAACGTGTCTGAGAATCAGGCAATTAGTATGGGATATACGCCATGTAAGAAATGTTATTGATATTACTGAGTTTGCTTGATTGAAACTAAAATGAATATATTAACAGTATGTAGCTCAGAGGAAAACATGCCTCTGGGCTATTGCTTTATCTTTAGACCGAAAGCCTACTTGATATTCTAATCGTCTTGGATCACAGATAATATATAGGAAATCCTGCTGCCAAATATCTTCCGGTAATGGGGAACGAAAAAAGTATTACGCTGGCAGCAGGATTTACGACTTACAGCTATTTTGACAGGCGAAAACAGCAAGAATTATATGGGATTTAGACATATTGAATATCATTTGCGTATAGGGGGAATTACTCTTTTGGGTAAAAAGATTAACGGTTAAGCGATTTTTTGAGTGGATAAATGCTGATATTTACTGTGTTTTCAGCGCTGGAACAATTTCTGCGTATAGGGGGAAATTAATTTTGGAGATTATGAAATTTTAACAGGCGAAAAATGCAGTATTTTCAAGGCGTTGCGGATTTTGAATAACGTCTGGTATATAGAGGGGAATAAAATAGGTATTGAGTAAGAATGCAAAATTGGCGAATAAGCAAAAATCGACCTTTGATAAAGCCAATAAAAATAAGGGTTTTTCAAAGGTGCAACAATTACCACGTATAGAGGGGATTACCAAAATGAGTAAAAAACGGAGTCATTAGCTAATTTTTATGTCCAACAAACCCAGTAAACATAAGGAATTGTGAAATTAGAATAAATTCCACTTATAGGGGGAATATCAAAAACCTGGAATTGTGGTGAAACAAGAACTTTTGGACAAATCATTGATTTTACCAACAAATATAAGTGTTTATCGAAGTCCTGATAACTTCCCATATATGGAGAGAACAAAAATGTGATTCTGGTTTACTGCATTCGGCATTTTTTGACATGTGGCAACACCATATAAAATAAGGGATTGTAACATATTAAACAATTTCTCTACTATGGAAGGGATTACCCAAATAAGTAATCTGTAAGAAAACTAAATATTGAAAAGCTATTAAGAGCGTGCCGGTGATCTGGTGCGTTCTTTTATTATGCGAAAAATTATATTAACGAAAGGAGCAACATAATTATGAAGTTATTTGAAATTGTAAGAAAGTATCTCGAAACTAACGGAATTTCTATTCGTTATTTTTCTGACTGCATTGGTGTGAGTCCGAATGTAGGCGGTAAATGGCTACGTGGAGATATTAAGAAACTCCCGGCTGAGAAGATGGAAAAAATATATGCCTTCCTGAATGAGGAATACCATACAACAGTTGATGAAATGAAACTAACAGATAAGGAGAGCGAGTAACATGAACAACAATTTTAACATGAATGACTGGGTGAAAATCACTATGAAGAACAAATCAGTAATCTGCGGTCAGGTTATAGCATTTGGAAAAAAGCTTGTAGAAGGTGAAGAGCATGACTTCTACCAGGTTCGTGTGCTGGATGATCGAGAGACTACAGTATTTGATGTGCAGATGCAAGCTATTGAAAAGGTGTACACTCATGACGAACTTGGAGAAATGGTCATTGAGATCGCGGATAAACACGGAATTAATGTGGAAACGCAACCAGATTCTAATAATAAATTAGCTGATAGTATTTGGGGAATAACCGGACATTGGAAAGAGCTATCAGAGGACGAGAGAAAAGTTGTGTGTGAGTATTTTGGAAATCCTAAATGGTGTACTGTGATTATAGAAATGGCAAATGCGTTTTATTCTGCATACATGGGTGCGCTGGGAGAATTACAAGAAATTGTAGAAAAACAAGCCGAAAAAGAGAAGGCTGAACAGGACAAGGGTATAGCTGATTTTATGGAAAAATACTATCCAAAAAGTGATAATTCCCTTTGTCTGGGTATGGATTATCTAGTTATGGAGGAGAAACATTATGGCAACCTATAAATCATTAGACTCTCTGAAATCTGCAATCCTTAAAGAAGTCTGCTCTGCTGTAGACGCAGCTGCCAAAGAATCAAAGAATGTTCTTCAAAAGAATGTGGATGAATTTTACTCTATCCCGGAAGGACGATATCACAGAATTGGAATGCTTCAGGCAGCTCCGCAGCTTGACTCTGTGTTTGAAACCAAGAATGGGGCTATGGCACAAGTTTCTATTAACACTGGCACACAATATGATCCAGCTGGAAGAGATACGGAGACAATCTATGGTTATGCTGAGGCTGACGGTTTGATTGGTAGAGGTGGATTCTGGGAAAGAAGTAAGGAAGAAATTCCAGAAATACTTGAAGAAGAAATTGAGAAGAGGCTGGGCTAAGGAGTTTAAAATTCTATTATATTAGAAGACATTATTTCTATTTTAGGTTAATCTAAAAAATTCGTAGCTATTTTATATCATGTGGGAAGGTTCTCTTCCAACAAAAAATCAAAAAATAAATTTAGATCCTGGGACGCCGGGATTTAACTAAAATGAAAGGTAATTGGTAAATTCTAGAATAAAGTGATTACGTAATCCCCATAAGGTAATGGGAATTGAATAATAATAAATTATGTGAAAATAAAAAATGGGAGCTTGTAAATTTTTGTGAATTTGATAAGTATGCAGAAAAATCATATTGTGCTATTCATAATGTAGATTCATCAAAAAATCTTGGAGATATAACTAAAGTTGATGAAGAGAATTTATCTCCATTCAATATGATTTGTGGTGGAAGCCCTTGCCAGGATTTTAGTGTAGCTGGTAAACAAAAAGGATCTATATGGACTTGTAAGGATTGTAGTCATGAATATAATCCACTAACTGTCCATTGGTCCGAGCGTGATAAATGTCCTCATTGTGGAAGTACAAATCTTGAAAAAACTCGCTCATCACTTCTTGTGGAATATCTAAGAGTTATTCAATCAAACAAACCCAATTTTGGTATTTATGAAAATGTAAAAAACATTGTTGGTAAACAATTTAAAGAAACAACATTTAAGTTATTTACTGATGAATTAGAAGAATATGGTTATAACGTATACTGGAAAGTGCTCAACGCAAAGCATTATGGAATCCCTCAGAATAGAGAAAGAGTATATCTTATTTTTATTAAGAAAGAACTGGATAATGGGGAGTTTAAATTTCCAGTGCCATTTGACAATGGTACACGTTTAAAAGATATTCTCGAAAATAAAGTAGATGAAAAGTATTATATTTCAGAGGAAAAGGTTAAGAAATTTATAAAGAATATTCATACATACGAATCTAATACTTCTAATGAGCAGCATTTTATTGGAAATATAAATCGTCCAGATTTCGGAACAGGATATGCTGGTGGTGTATGGGACAAAAATAATATAAGTCATACATTAACAACAATGCAAGGTGGAGGTAGACAACCGCATATAATGACAGGAATTGTATCTAACTGTGGTGAAAAATTTGAAAAAGAAATTGATGTTGCAAACACATTACTTGCAAGAGATTATAAAGGTTTTGGAAATCAAGGTATGAATGCAGTTGTTGAAATTCCACAGGCAACTAAAAAAGGGTATATAGAATGCGAAGTAGGTGGTGTTGCAGATTTATCTTATCCGGATTCGAAAACAAGAAGAGGTAGAGTACAAGAGTGTGGAAATATATCACCTACAATTACTGCGACAGAAACTGGCGTATGTAAGATTGAATACGATGATAAAATTATTTGTGCAAGTCGAGGAAGAAATCCAGAAAATCCATCAGATTGCACTCCTGGAGCACCGACTGAACAGAGATTGGAATTTAACCATAATGGTTGTACAAATACATTGACTTCTGTACAAAAAGACAATTATGTTTTTGAAACTAATAATATTAGAATTAGAAAATTAACACCAAGAGAATGTTTTAGGCTTATGGGATTTTCTGATAATGCGTTTAATACAGCAGAAGAGGTGGTTAGTAACACTCAGTTATATAAACAGGCAGGAAACTCTGTTGTGGTAGATGTTTTATATTATATTTTTATTGAATTATATAAAGTTATGCCATATTTGTTTGATGATTTGAGATTAAGCAGTTTCTTTTCCGGCATTGGAGCTTTTGAATGTGCATTAGATAGATTGTATGAAAGTATTAATAAAATTGAGAAGAGACTTGGATAAGATGAAAATTGCAATTATTGACGCTGATCTGATTGGAAGATCAAAGCATAGATTTCCGAACCTGGCATGTGAAAAAATATCTGGTTATCATAAAGAGCTTGGAAATGAAGCTACTGCAAGGTATCTGGCTGAGTTTGAAAAGAGATATCCACAGATAGCAGAAAAATATTTCGATATAAAATGGAATAAATAAAAAATATAAAAAAATACTCAAATAAATATATCTATAAACACATCAAAAAGCCATATATTATCGGCAAAATTCACACGTTTATTTAAAAAATAAATATATAAAAATACTCATTTATTTATATTTATTATTTTATGAAAACCCAATAAAACAATAACAAAATAAACATATATAAATATATTTGTATAGATTTTATTTATAAAAATATAAAT
>OLOG01000677.1_pt1 | contig 28041 bp, 24 predicted proteins | sample 1672351 | NCBI WGS metagenome assembly OLOG01 (sample SAMEA3136674, study PRJEB25190) | human gut metagenome | biome: human gut; feature: human-associated habitat; material: faeces | place: Austria | collected 2013 | reverse complement strand
CCGCCCGATGGGCGGCATTTTTAAAAAGTCAAGGTACGGATGATTACGTACTTACATTGATTCAATTTTACAATCAATTCTCCCATTTGTTCAAAGCCTTCCTGCCTGCTTTCTTCTCGTTCCTGCCTCACATGTTCTTCTTCATCATACTCAAATATGCTCACCCTTAACACCTCAGCTCTGTTCTTCCTTAAAAACTCCGCAAGAATACCATTTTTGATACATTCGTCAATTGCCTTTTCCACCGCCTCCGGAAATGGCATTTCCTGCTGATATTTTCGAACTATATCTACAAATTTCACATATTGATATAATGTCGGACTTTTTTCTACTATTTCCTCATTATATCCAGGATTTATATTTATGAATCGAATCCTCAGTTCCAAATTCAGTTCTTCAGACTTTCTTTCATAAGCATCAGATAAACGTAAAACACTTTGTTCCGGCATCTTGGAAATATAATGCTTGAAAGGATTGTACCACAATTAATATATTATGTCGAGATATTTTTCTAAAATTAATATAGTCAGATTTGTCTCTGAATTTCTTTCCTCTACATCGGTAAATACACATGCGCACAGAACATCTCGTCCTCGTAATATTCCACCATACCACCTAGTCTTTTCACTTGTTCTTCTACAATCAAATGTCCCATGCCGTGCTGGTCTTTCTTGTCCTTTGTAGTTTCAAGTAACTGGTTTTCTGCCAGCACCGACTGCTCAATGCTATTTTCTACAAATATATTTACTTCGTCCGCTTCTCTGGCAATCCGACAAATAATTCTCTTCTCTTTTTGATTTTTCTCGCATGCCTCGATTGCATTGTCCAGCAGATTAAATAAAATACTCCCAACGATCAGATTATCAAGGCATTTCACACTTCCTGTAATATCGCATGAAATATCAATCCCTTTTTCTTTACATATAGACATCTTATTATGGAATACTGCATTTATAATCGGGCTGTCCGAATAAATTGATCTGACCTCTCCCAGTTCTTCTACCACAAACTGTTTTAAATACTTACCCAGACTTTCATATTCACCTTCTTCAAGCAAATGCTCCATATTCATGCAGTGATTCTTATAATCATGTCGAAACTTCCGTATATTCTCTTCCGAATGCTTCCATTCCTCCAGTTGCCGCTCCTGCTCCTGGCTTTTTAACTCTATCAGTTGGTACAATTGCATTTTTTCATTCTTCTTACTAATTGTTATCATCATATAGATAACATAACCGCATAAAGCAATAATTCCTAAAGAAACAATCAGAAGCAAGACAACTGTATAATGACTGACACCTTTTTGTGAAACCGCCAGAAAAATACATATCACACTGACTGCCGTAAAGCCAATCATCACATTAGTAAGAACAATTTGCTCTTTCGGAAAATGTATTGCCATGTATCTAAAATAAGTATACACACCTTTATATACAAGCCATACTACAATTTTAGATACAATTGCCCCTATTTGAAAAATCATTCCTTCATTTTCAAGGAAATCAAAAATAGACGTATTAATAATATACGTTGTCAATTGCATAACACTTAATATACAAATATTACTTATAACTTCCTCTAAAATACAAATCATAAGTTTCACGCCTGCTGTCTTTCTTAAAAACAGGCAGCTGAACAAATATGCCAGACACATATCAAATGCCGCAATAATCGTATAACTTCCTGCAAATCTTCCGTTTCCCTGTGCAACTATAAACCATACCAGACAAACACCTATATATAACTGCTTTCGATGCTTCACCTGTTCTTTCCAGTCAAGACATTTTATTATAAAATCAATCGCCAAAAATGGCTCTACCAATCCCACCAGTTGTCCAATTATAAAATTTATCATATTTTTCAAACCCCTCTCTTTCCTTTTATACGCAAAAACATGCCATGTATTCCCGCTTACTTCCCCAAGATATAAAATTATGTTATTATACTCAAAAGCATTTTAGGAGGAATCTGATTATGGAACCACTTTTTGTAGCAGAATGGAAATACGACAAAAAAACAATATATGAATTAATACCACTTTTTCGTAAAAATTCTGTGCTATCTAGTACAGCTACTTTTGCTGTCCCACTTTTTATCGTACTCTTTTTTTGTTTTCCTCATGAAAATGGTCTCTTTGACGGTTCTGGAATATTTCTGTTATCCGTAGCTGCTTTTTTTGCACTATGCCATATATTCGAACCTCGATTAAGAATTCGAATGTTTTTCAAATCTTACAAAAATTGTTTCTCCGAACAGGGTAACCTTCAGGCTGCTTTTTTTGATGATGAGCTTAAACTTCAGATTTCTGACGGAAAAGTAGAATCTTCCGCAATTTATCCCTATTCCACTTTTCGTTCCGTTACAGAAACCCATTTCTTTTACTGCTTTTTTCTAAAAATAGGCAAGCAAAAATATCTGATGCCAATTATGAAAGACTCCTTTGTCAAAGGTAACAAAGAAGATTTTCACGCATTTTTAAAAGACAAATATTTGCTGTAATCTTTTCATTTATAACATTTTTTCCTAATTCATTGTTGCTTTTGGCATAACTAGTAACATTTATAATATATTTCGCACATTTCCCTCATTGTACAAAATACCGCTGGCAATTACTATCAGCAACTCCAGCGGTATCCTAGTGTCTTATTCTATAAATTTTTAATCAATGTGAAACTCCCCTAACAATTTTTCTCTATATTTAGCATCTTTAACCGCCCTCTTAACATCTTCACTTCTTCCAAGTTCGAATAGCTTATCATACAAATCATTGACTTGTTCAATACCTTCCTGCCTGCTTTCTTCTCGTTCCTGCCTCATATGTTCTTCTTCATCATACTCAAATATGCTCACTCTTAACACCTCTGCTCTGTTCTTCCTTAAAAACTCCGCAAGAATACCCTTTTTGATACATTCGTCAATTGCCTTTTCCACCGCCTCCGGAAATGGCATTTCCTGCTGATATTTTCGAACTATATCTACAAATTTCACATATTGATATAATGTCGGACTTTTTTCTACTATTTCCTCATTATATCCAGGATTTATATTTATGAATCGAATCCTCAGTTCCAAATTCAGTTCTTCAGACTTTCTTTCATAAGCATCAGATAAACGTAAAACACTTTGTTCCGGCATCTTGGAAATATAATGCTTGAAAGGATTGTACCACAATTAATATATTATGTCGAGATATTTTTCTAAAATTAATATAGTCAGATTTGTCTCTGAATTTCTTTCCTCTACATCGGTAAATACACATGCGCACAGAACATCTCGTCCTCGTAATATTCCACCATACCACCTAGTCTTTTCACTTGTTCTTCTACAATCAAATGTCCCATGCCGTGCTGGTCTTTCTTGTCCTTTGTAGTTTCAAGTGACTGGTTTTCTACCAGCACCAACTGCTCGATACTATTTTCTACAAATATATTTACCTCGTCCGCTTCTCTGGCAATCCGGCAAATGATTCGCTTCTCTTTTTTATTTTTCTCGCATGCCTCGATTGCATTGTCCAGCAGATTAAATAAAATACTTCCAACGCCCATATCATCAAGACATTTCACGCTTCCTGTAATATCACAGGAAATATCAATCCCTTTTTCTTTACACACGGACATTTTATTATGAAATATTGCATTTATAATCGGGCTGTCTGAATAAATTGATCTGACCTCTCCCAGTTCTCCCATCGCGAACTGCTTTAAATACTTACCTAGACTTTCATACTCGCCTTCTTCAAGCAAATGCTCCATATTCATACAGTGATTCTTATAATCATGTCGAAACTTCCGTATACTTTCTTCCGAATGTTTCCACTCTTCCAATTGCCGCTCCTGCTCCTGACTTTTTAACTCTATCAGTTTGTACAATTGCATTTTCTCACTTTTCTTACTAATCGTAATCATCATATAAATAACATACCCACACAAAGCAATTATTCCAAAAGAAACAATCAGAAGCAAGATAACTGTATAATGACTGACTCCCTTCTGTGAAACCGCCAGAAAGATACAATTCTCACTGATTACCGCAAAGCCAACCAGCACAATTGTAAGAATAATCTGCTCTTTTGGAAAATAGAGTACTAAATACTGGAAAGAAGAATATAGTCCCTTGTATACCAGCCATAACAGAATCTTCGACACAATTGCACCTGCTGCAAATATTGACCCTTCATTTTGAAGGAAATCAAAAATTGATGTATTTATAATATACGATGTCACCTGCATAACAATTAGTGGACATATAAGATTTATCACTTCTGCCAAAATACATATCATAATCTTCATTACAGAATTTTTAGTTAAAAACAGAAGGCTAAATATGCATAGCAGTCCAACGTCAATTGCAATAATTATGACATAGCTTCCAGGAAATCTCCCATTACCCTGCGCTACCAGAAAAACAAATAAACTCGCTCCTATATAAATTCTCTTTTGATGTTTTATAGACTCCTTCCAGCCAAGACATTTTATGATAAATCCTAGAACTAATAATGGTTCTGCCAATCCCACCAGTTGTCCAATTATAAAATTTGCTATATCCATCTACCTTCTCCTGCTTATCATAAATTGCTCTTTTGCCATCTGTCTGCGCTCTCTGCTCACCGGAACTTTCACATCGCCTTCCAGCACGATATCGTTTTTTTCAAATTTCCGGCAGTACCTGAGCGCAACTATATATGCCGCATGTGTTCTGACAAATCCTTTTCCCGCCAGTTCTTTCTCAAAATCCTGCATATTTTTCCGAACGGTAAGAACCGTCTGATCCGCCAAATGTATATAAACCTGATGTTTATATTTTTCAAAATATACGATATCCTCTAGTTTCACATGAATCAGTTCTCCCTTTATCTGAATTTCCAATTCTTCTTGATTTCTTCGCCGCATATTCAGAAATCTACCTATTGCTTTCGGCAAATCCTCTTCCATCTGCTCTTTTCTGACAATCTGAAATGGCCCATAAGAAAAAGTCTTCAGTGCCAGATTATCATACGCTGTGACTAGAATCACGACTTCATTTCTCTGAATTTTTTCAAGCTCCTGTATGACATCGATTCCATTTTTTATCGGCATATCAAGATCCAGTATCACCAGTTCGTCGTCCCTGATGACATACTGCTGCAGAAACTCTTTCCCATTTTCAAAAGTCTCAAGTTTTGCCGGTAATTGCTCCTGCTCCAACACATTTTCCACAATTCGCTGCATCTTTTCCACAGCAATTCTCTCATCATCACAAATTGATATATGTAACATAATTTCTCCCCTTCTATATCCAAAAACATACCATCTGTGCCAATCTGCTTCCTCCAGACATAAAATTATGCTATCATAACATAACGCTATTTATGGAGGATATGTTTATGGAACCACTTTTTGTAACAGAATGTAAATTCGATAATAAAAGCTATTATGAAATGGTACCTATTTTACGAAAAAAGCCCTCTCGAAATTTTCTTATATTTACACCTGTCATAATCCTTATTATGATATTCTTTCTTGTTCTTTGGGGAATGTCCGGATTTCGTGATTTCTCATGGCTTATTCCGTTACCCGCGGGTTGTTTATATTTCGTATGTTTCTTTATGGAACCATGGCTGCGCGCCCGTTCTGCATTAAAAGCCGGCACCAAATTTTTTAAAGAAACCGGTTTTGAAAGGATATCTTTTTATAAAGATTCATTTCAAGTTCAGGTATATAGTAATGATCAGCTTACTTCCACCGCTACCTACTCCTACACAAATATTATTTCTATTACGATAACTTCTTCTCTCTATTGTCTCAGTCTAAAATTAGACAGAACTTATATAATACCTGTTATGAAAAAATCCTTTGTCTTTGGTAATCAATTTGATTTTTATAACTTTATAAAAGACAAATCCATTTTTAATAACGCTACTGTAAAGCAACTATAACCATTAGTTGCTTTTTACTTTACATTCACCGTAATACTGCCTTGCACTACGCTAAATCTTAGCTTCATATTATCCTGATCTAATTTTTTCCAGTCACTTTCAGACATGAGTTGTCTATATGCCACATATGGTATAACGATTGTTTTCGTTTCGCCTGCCGGTATCGGCCAGACTAACTCTGAGTTGTCATTCATTTCCGGAAATAAATCCCAGCTCACTGCAGAAGACCATTTTCCAACTTCCAGATTCACCTTGTAAATGGTAAATGACTGTCTGTCTTTTGTAGGATTTTTTATATCTACCGTCAAAACCGGAATCTTGATATCTTTTCCTGATTCTCTCAGGTTTTCCTTTACAGAGTCACTGCAAGAAACCTGCCCTAGAGTCTGCACAGTCAAATCTTTTACAATCATCTGTGTCGCTCCCAGATCTACTCCCTGTTTTGGCTCTTTCCATATGTGATTGACAATCATAACTCCCAATCCTGTTCCCAATAGAACTGCCAAAAGACCTATACATATTTTCTTTCTCATAGCAGCTTCCCTTACTCCGCCAGTCCTTCTGCCGCGGTTCCTTCAATCTGAATCTTCTTTTCTCCGGTATACTCTTCCGACGGATCACTTCCAAATACATATTCTTTTACTTCTATCGGCAGGAATTTTGCGGAATATGTCGTACATTTATTTTCGTCCGACCGCTCATCGTCTTCTCCTTCCCCATATGGAGTATTCTGCTTCGAATCGGTTCCGATATTTGTTCCGGCGGCATACATTTTTCCGTCCTTTGTCAGGACAAATGTATCATCATAACAGGTCGTACCATAGTCATTCGGGTTCACATTTGCCAGATCTGTCCAAATTGCATTCTGCTCAATCTCATCACACCAGACCATTCGTACATTTTCCATGACCTTTTCCGGCTCTGTCAGAAATGTTTTCTCACCGGTATATCCACACTGGCCATAGGTGTTATCGCCCCAGGTGTACAGGTCACCATTCACCGTTATCGCTGCTGAACGTCTGTTGGTGGTCGTGACGTAAATTGCCTGATCCAGCATCTTGTGTGGTTCGGTGTACATCAGCGTTCCTTCCCCGTAAATGCTGCTTGCTTCGCCGGACATAAACTCACCCCACCAGTACACTTCCCCGTTCTTTTTGAGCGCAATCGCACAGGTCGCACCAGCCCGCATATAAGCCACATCACTCATCAGAAGCTTCGGCTGGTTCACCACATTTTGCTGTGGATTCATGGCATCGTTTTCGCCTGGTTCTTTTCCAAGAATTCCCTGCAGATTCGCACCTGCGCCGTACAGTTCTCCATTTTCCGTGAGATACATCATAAAATATCCGTTGGCTGATGCGTCTACATGAACAACATGCTCGGCTATTTTCTGAGGTTCCATGTACTCCTCGTGATACCAGTTGCCCACATCTTCCGGGTGATTGATTCCAAGCTGGGCATAGTAGTTCATGCCCTGTCCCCACAGCACATGATTTTCGTCTACATAATAGCGATTGCCTGCAATCACCTTATTCGTAATATAATAATCAGAAATGTGAAAATCTTCCGGCTGGTTCAACAAGGACATGTCTGTTGTATAAAATTCCTTCTTTTTCTGATTTTCTGCATTCTTTTCGGCTTCTTCTTTTGCTTTTTCTTCCTTCGATTTTTTCTTCTTTTTGTTCAAATCGTCTGTCGCCTTTTCCAGATTCTCTGCCTTCGCAAATACATTTTCCCCAAGCTTTATCTCTCGGATATTCTCCCAGTCACTAAGTTCCAAGGCATAATAGCAGTGGATCCCTTCTGATTTTTCTTTCCCTGTGGAAGTCACTTTCGGGACGATAATATCCGCAGCTTCATACTCTGATACGTCTGCATTTGGATCAAACTGGATCTGTTTCTCTTTCCCATTTTTCCAGCATACCGTCATAAGCCCGGCGGTCATTGCCTGCGAATTATAAAATTCTTCGTCAGTTCCGGCATCTAACAGAATTCCTTCCTCACTCACATACAGATCTTTTCCCCGGTACTCATATCTACGTGCGTCCTTTTTGACTTTCGGTGAAGTCTTAATGTTGATAAGCTCCTTACCCGTTTTTGCGTCATTCATCACCAGATGCATTTTCCCTTGTCTGCCGGAAGCTTCATGGTTTACATAATAAAGCGTAAGATACTGCGTCCCACCGGCATTTTTCTGCTCATAAATATTTCCATCATAGGCAGACGTATCATCGACAATCCCCAGTTTATAAGAATCTTCTACAATCTGAAAAGACTGGCTCTGCTTAAGCTCCTGCTGTGTCTGTAGCAGCTTGGCCTTCTTTCCGCCTTTTCGCCTGATCTGCAGATCCACTCGCCCTGTCTGCGTCTTCTCACAATACACATTCTTCTTCACAACAATATCATAATTCTTATAAGTGGCATGGGAATTCTCCCAGCGAATCCACAAAACTAGCAGAATGACTGCAATTACAGCCAGAAAAATAATAAGTTCTGCTCGAAACACATTTTTTCTTTTTGTCCGTTCCATAGGCACCTCTCTTTTCCCCTGGTCAACAGTTTCACCGGTTCATCCTGATAAATCCAAAATCCCCATTTATCATAACATTTTTTCTATATATATGGAATCCATTGGCATAACTGGTAACAATCCGGTATTATCTCGCACATTTTCCTGATTGTATGAAAAGACCGCTGGCAATTACTACAAGCAACTCCAGCGGTATCTTAATGTCTTATTTATTAAATTTTCTTCCATCTAAATGCAAAATGCGACATAAAGCGGAACTATCTTTTTATCATCTTCAAATGCATCTATATCCCGGTAGTTTTCCAATGAATTGTTGTACTTACTCATATCATTAAGATAACTTATTCTAAATATAGTATAGGAATTATTCGTGTAAAAATCAATGCGTTTTTATCGTTTTTTCACACTAAACTACACGAACTTTTCTTGAGTTTTTACATTATTCTACACATAAGTGGGAGTTTGACAGCTTCATCTCATACAATCCCTCATAAAGCTAGATATAGATTACTGTTCACTCTATTACATAGAGCATTCCCCACAGGTGTATCTTCTACCGGATAGTGATTATCTGGAATTTCTTGTATATCTATCGCAATATTTGTCCATTCGTAAGTAAAGTGCTTCTATTATAAAAAAGTAACTAACCTGTGTTAATTGTCTTTTTCTATAAATTCTATAAACTGAATCTAACTTATTCCAAACTCTTTCATCAGCTTCTTCTGATATTCCTTATCTTCCACTGCTCGTTTTAGATCCTCCAGCCGCCCCAACTCTAGCAGTTGTTTATTTAATGCATTAATCTGATCCGTTGCCTCTTCTCTTCCAATTCTGGTTGCGTAATGAATTTGTGCATGTTTATCCCGCCTATATTTTAATCTCGTCTCGTATTCCAACCGCTTTTCTTCATCCGCACTAAGACGATCCAGTTCCTGATAGGCTTCGTCCATATACTCATTCTGCTTTGCCATCTCTTCCAACTCCTTCCGGTTCTTTGCATTGAAAAAGCGCATCCACCGCACGATTCCTTCTTCGTTCTGGTCTTCCGGCGGTAGCTTTCCCAGCTCCAGAACATAGATTTCCATAATGTCTGTATAGACCTCTCCCGTCTCGGTGTCACAAAGTGTAATCTTCCGATAACACCTGTCATCTCCTGGAAAATGTATGAAATCCAGGATACTTACATGAATACACTTCTGAATCTTGTCATAATTATCACCTGCATGGAGCTGATCCGTAATCATCTTGCTTAGATAAAATACAATCCGCTTCTCCCAGAAGTCGAACTCTTCCACCTGCATCTCAAAATCTATCTGTATGCCATTTTTCATCTGCGCATGCACATCCAGAATTCCGTACTTGTCATCTTCGTACTCTTTCCGCAGAATCGTTGGCAAAAGCGTTGTCTCCTCTCCGGCAATTCCATATGTCCGAAGAGAATGTTTCTACATACATTTTAGCATATACCAAAAATATATTCCAATTAAAATTACTAATCAAAGAAACGTTTTCTGTGCCGCACCAGATTCTCTCTTTCAGACACATCATTTAATTGTCAATCGTTCATCACTTTGGAATACGGTCCGATACTTCTGGATCTCCGAAAATGAATGATATTAATATAGATACTTTTGCGGATGGCAAGACACGCCATCCGCGTGACATTAGAATAACATAAAACCTATACTCATACAAGAATATTTTTGTTAAAAATACCCCCCTACTCCTCCAGCTCCCGCGGATCTACCCCCTGTTTCTTCAGCTTCAGATACACAATTTCCCGGAACAGTGCATATGCCACCGACACGATCGGTATAAATATCAGCATTCCGACTACTCCCATAAGGCTGCCTCCGATGCTGACCGCTGCTAGCACCCAGATGGACGGCAGCCCTACAGAATTACCTACTACATGCGGATAAATCAGGTTCCCTTCTATCTGCTGGAGCACAAGAAACAACACGATGAACATAAGCGCCTTCATCGGATCGACCATGAAGATTAAAAATGCTCCCACCGCACAGCCAAGAAATGCTCCAAAAATAGGTATCAGTGCGGTAAATGCGATAAAGATTCCCACCAGCAGTGCATACGGCAGCCGGAAGATTGTCATGGTCAATACGAACATGCTTCCAAGAATCACAGCCTCCAGGCACTGTCCGGTCAGGAAGCTTGAAAATGTGCTGTAAGTCAGGGAAGAGACTTCCACCACAGCCTCCGCACGACCTCTTCGTACGAATGCAAACAGTACCTTTTTCGCCTGAATTCCCAGTTTTTTCTTCTGCAGCAAAATATAAATTGCAAATACAAAAGCTATGACAAATGTAGAAACTCCGCTGATAATGCTTTTTGCAGCGGTAAGTGTCGAATTCAGCATATTTCCTGCACCATTTTTCAGGAAATCAATCAGTGTCTCCACAATCTTGTCCCAGTCAAACTGTACACTGTTGATCAGTTCGACAACCTCCTTGTTTCCATGAAAGACCTCTTTCCCCCACGCCTGTGCATGTGGGATGAACTGGGCAATACTCTGCCCCAGATTTCCAAATGTATTTACAAGCTGAGGTACAACACCAAAGATCACTACCGTCAACACGCCAACTACGATACAAAGTACACTCAACAGACTCACCGGTCTTGCAAGCTTATCTGCCACTTTATTTTTTCTTACTTTTTCCGTAAACAAGTGCCGCTCGATAAAGTTCATCGGTACATTCAGTACAAACGCAATGGCTCCTCCAAGCAGAAATGGAAAGATCAGATGTCCCACATATCCCAGTACCTCCAACACCTCTTCATATTTCCACAGCACCACGATCAGCAGTGCTGTAAACAAAATCAGCTCCCGGATTTTCCGCATATTTTCCTTATTCAGTTCCATTTAATTCCTTCCTTTATTCAATATCCTGTCAAATCCTCTATTTCTTTCGCCTTCTGATCCATTTCAGCAGCTGAATAACCGGCAGATTCAAAAGAGCCAGTCCATATACAGTCATCAACTGTGCTACCGTCAGTGTCTGCACTTTGAACATTCCCTGAAGTGCCGGGATCATCAGTACTCCTGTAATCAAAAGCCAGCCAAGTACAAATGCTCCGATCAGATAAATGTTATTCCAGAATCGTTTCGTAAAAATGATCGGTTTGTTTGCCTTACAGTTAAATCCGTGAACCAGACGGCTGCTGCAAAGTGTTCCAAATGCCATCGTACTTGCCAGCACTGCATTTCCATCGCGATATCCGATCATAAATGCTGTCATGGTCATGATTCCGATACACAGACCTTCCACTCCGATGCTTGTAAGAAATGGTTTTGTCAAAATGGACTCTCCCATGGCACGTGGTTTTTCTTTCATCACTTCTGGATTATGCGGCTCCAGTCCAAGCGCGATCGCCGGCAGGCTGTCTGTCAGAAGGTTGATGAACAGCAGATGTACCGGTGCAAATGGAACCGGCAGACTTGCAAGTGATGCGTACAAAACTGCAAGAATCGCTGCAAAATTTCCGGAAAGCAAGAACTGAATCGCATTTTTAATATTCTGATAAATGTTTCGTCCATTTTCCACTGCCTTGACAATTGTTGCAAAGTTATCATCCGTCAGCACCATAGCTGCCGCATCTTTCGCCACCTCACTTCCCGTGATTCCCATGGCAACTCCGATATCTGCCTGCTTCAGTGCCGGGGCATCATTCACGCCATCTCCCGTCATTGCCACAATATTTCCACGCTCCTGCCATGCCCGCACGATACGGATCTTGTGTTCCGGTGAAACTCTTGCATACACGGATATCTGTGGTACGAAATCCTGAAGTTCTTCGTCCGTCATATCTTCGATGACCGCGCCTTCACAGGCTTCCGACATATTTTCCAGAATTCCGATTCGTTTTGCAATGGCCGCTGCTGTTACTTTGTGATCACCCGTAATCATGATTGGCTTGATTCCTGCCTTGATACATTCTGCAACTGCATCTTTAGACTCCACTCTCGGCGGATCCATCATGGAAATCAGTCCCAGGAATGTCAGGTCATTTTCATCATTTAATGTAAGCCCCTGCTCCTGTTCCATCGTTTTAAATGCAAATGCAAGAACTCGCAGTCCGTTTTCTGAAAAATGTCTGTTCTGTAATTCAATTCTGACACGGTCTTCTTCTGTGATCTCTCTTAGAGTATCTCCATCCTGAATGTGGCTCATGCGCTCAAGAAGCACATCGACCGCACCTTTTACGACCATAACGTACCGTCCGTCTATAAAATGCTCCGTGGACATGAGTTTTCTGTCACTGTCGAACGGCACCTCGGAAAGCCTCGGATACTCTTCACGCACTTGTGCATAATCTACTCCCAAAAGGCTGCCAAGATTAATAAGAGCCGTCTCCGTCGGATCCCCGATTTCCTGACCATCGTGATTTGTAGAATCATTGCAAAGCATACTGAACATCAGTAACTCTCGCTGTGCCGGATCCTTCAGATCAATCTCTCCGGAACAGACACTCTCACCATTTACATAATAATTTTCCACAGTCATTTTATTCTGCGTCAAAGTTCCAGTTTTATCAGAGCAGATGATTGACACACTGCCAAGTCCTTCGACCGCTTGAAGCTTACGGATGATTGCATGCTCCTTCGCCATCTTCTGTGTACCAAAGGAAAGCACGATGGTCACGATAGAACTAAGCGCCTCCGGGATAGCTGCTACCGCCAGCGCTACCGCAAATAAAAATGCATTTACAATAGATTCTCCACGGATCACGCTGATGGCAAATAAAATCCCACAAAATACAAGGATTGTGATGGACAACTTCTTACCAAAATCATCCAGATTCTTCTGAAGCGGTGTCTGCTTCTCTGATGCATTTTTCAGAAGCCCGGCAATCTTACCGACCTCCGTACTCATTCCGACTTCCGTTACTTCATAAGATGCTCGCCCATAAGTCACGAAGCTTCCAGAAAATACTCGGTTCGTCTGATCTCCGAGTGCTGCGCCCTCCGGCACTTCATCTAAAGACTTCTCCACTGGAAGACTCTCACCTGTCAGTGCACTTTCGTCCACTTTAAGACTTGCAACTGTAAGTAACTTTCCATCTGCCGGGATTAAGTCTCCCGCCTCCACAATTACTTCATCACCGACGGTCACTTCTCTCGCCGGTATCTGCATTAACTGCCCGTCACGCACGACCTTCGCATCCGGTGCCGACAGCTGCTTCAAACTATTCAGCGACTGCTCCGCCTTCACCGTCTGCACCGTTCCAAGAATCGCATTCATCGTAATAACTACAAAGATTACAATCGCACTCTCCACATCTCCAAGAAATCCTGAGATCACCGCGGAAATGATCAGAATAATTACCAGAAAATCCTTGAACTGTTCTAAAAATATTTGAAAGACACTTTTTTTCTTTCCCTCTTCCAGTTCATTCGGTCCGTATTTCTTTAGATTTTCCTTCGCCTGCTCATTTGTCAACATAATTTGTACCTCCTTTTAATCGCTGTGGCCAAACGTCCTATACTGCTTTAGAGCTGATAAGCCATGCCAGCTCTATTCCGCTCCGCTTCATATCGCTGTGGCTAAACGCCCTATACAGGAAAGCAGGATGCGCTGTCTGCATGCAAGCATGCACACCGCATCCTGCTTTTCTGTGCATGGCTTATCAGGTGTACAAAAATAGAGACCTTTATTGCACACCAAAAATATGCAATAAAAGTCTCACCATTTCATTACGATACGGATGATCACTCATCGTACTGACGACATCGCAAACGCCTGATTTTCTACTTTGCAAGACTGACAGGCGCCAGTTACTCCCTTTTATTAATGTTAATATAGTCGATTCCTTCGAATCTGTCAACGTGGTTTTTATCTTTCCATTAAAAAATCTATAACATTCTGATGTATAATTCCATCTCTTGAAAAATCAAATCTGTCCATGGAAAGTACATACTTCGGATAATTATCTTGAATATCCTTATATGCTCCAAATTCTCTTTCTATGACATCTTCCGTTGCCAGCAAATATGCGACCTGGTAATACTCTTTCTTTCCGTCTTTCACTGCTACAAAATCAATCTCACCCTTTGTCGTTTTTCCTACATCGTATTCCGGAATCCTTTTCCAATGATCTCGCTACTGTTCGTGATCATCATAAATGCGTGTGGTTCTACGCTTCTTACGAATTTCCGCAGTTTTAATGCCTGGTCACGGTTCACAACAGTCATGATGACTTTCTTCGGCTCGTGTGAGTAAGAGCCTTCCGCCGACATAATGGTCGCACTGTGATTCAGCTCTTTATGAATATAATCGCAGATTGTATCAGCATTATCTGACACGATTGTAAAATATTTACACAGGTTCAGACTCTCAATTACGGAATCAATGAAAAATGATTTCGCAAGGAATCCGGCAAATGAAAACAGTCCAACGGTCGGATTATATACAAAGAAAGAAATCACAACAACTGCGAAGTCTACCAGCAATAATGCCATTCCAATTGACACATTCGTATACTTTTTTAATATCAAAGCAATAATATCGGTTCCTCCGCTGGACGCATCCATGAAGAAGAATATCGCGGAACACACTGCCAGCAGCATAAAAGAAAATACAAGCTCCAGCACCGGCTGGTTCGTGATTGGCTTGTCTATCGGATACACATACTGCGCAACTTCCAGCACACCACTGAATACGATACTGACATAGAAAGACCGCATTGCAACTTCCTTTCCCAATATTGGAAATGCAATCAATAACAGTAACATATTGATTACAAATGTGTACGTACTGGCGGAACCGCCAAACATTCCACTTAAAATAACTGCAAAACCGGCTACACCTCCGAAACTGAAATGGTTCGGAAACTTAAATACATAGTTCGCCAGTGCAAGTACGACTGCCCCCACAGTCAGTATACTGTATTTTTTAATCGGTCCCATGTGCTCATCTAACATAATTTATCCCCTCTTTCCCTTACTCATGACACTTGATTGTTTATCTTTGTTATAACATACTCTCCAAAAAAAAGGAATGCCCTCCGGCATTCCTTTTCGTAATATTTACATTCCAAGTCTCTCTGAAATTTCAAGACCCTTAGGACTTGTTGCGACACCACCCATACTTGTCTCTCTGAGTGACACGTCCATCTTCATTCCGACTTCGCCCATGGCATCAATGACCTGATCTACCGGAATGTGGCTTGCGATTCCTGCCAGTGCCATATCTGCTGCCGCCAAAGCGTTGACTGCACCGCCTACATTTCTTTTCACACACGGAACTTCTACCAGCCCGGCTACCGGATCACAGACAAGTCCCATCAGATTCTTAAGTGCCATGGCGCATGCATGTCCCATCTGCTCTTTACTTCCGCCGCGTACACTACAGATTGCCGCTGCTGCCATTCCGGAAGCAGAACCTATCTCTGCCTGACAACCGCCGGAGGCTCCCGCCAGTGAAGCACGGGACGCAATGACCTGGCCGATTCCTGCTGCCACATACATCGCCTGGATCATGGTTCCCTCTGAAGCTTCATATTCTTTATAATAAGTAACAAGAACTGCCGGCATTACTCCACAGGCTCCGGCAGTCGGAGCTGCCACAATCCGCTTCATACAGGCATTGTTACATCCCATTTTTAATGCATTTGCAATAACCTTTGATACAAAATCGCCGCACAACGGTTTTTCCTGCTCCCGATATACATCCATCAGCTTTCCTTCTCTTCCGACAAGTCCACTTCTGGAAATTGCCTCCGGGTCATATGCTGCAACACTCTCTTTCATAGAATTCCACATATGTGTCATCTGATTCCAGGACTCTTCTTCGCTGATTCCGTTTTCCTCGCAGTCCTCAAGCTGAACGGCTTTCCAAAATTCTACACTGTCTTTTTCGCATCTTGCCATGATCTCATCCACTGCCTGATATGCCATAACTATCGTCCCTCCTCCAGATTCAGAGATATTACTTCCAGAATATCCTCTTTCTTTTTCAGTTCAGCCACAACATTTTCCGGTATGGACTGATCTGTTTCTACGACCATAACGGCAAGACCGCCTCTTTTGTGACGGAACACCTGCATTGTCGCAACATTGATCTTCTCCCGGCTCAGTGCCGCGCTTACCTCTGTAATACAGCCCGGGCGGTCCATATTCCGCACAATCAACGTATTGCTCTCCCCACTGAAATCAACTTCTATCCCGTCAAGCACGCTGACACGGATCCGGCCTCCTCCAATAGAGTATGCCTGCATGACCATCTTTTTATCCGCACCATTTTCCATGATCACTCTTGCTGTATTCGGATGTGCGCCGCGGATTTCTTTTTTAGCAATGGTAAATTCCATGCCATTTTCTTCTGCTACTGTAAAACTATCCGGGATTCGAAGATCATCTGGTTTCATTCCGAGAAGACCTGCAATGATTGCCTTGTCTGTTCCATGACCTTCTCCTGTCGCCGCAAATGATCCGTGCAGATACACTTCCGCTTTTTTTACCGGCTCCCCGAAAAGTTGTCTGGCTGTATATCCAATTCGCACTGCCCCCGCTGTATGGGAACTGGACGGACCGACCATAATCGGTCCTAATATGTCAAATATGCTGCTCATTGCAAGCTCCTCCTTAAATGTCTATAAAACTTTTTCCTATAATCTCACTGCTGTTTGTAATTATCATATACAGTTACACCATACACGAAAAATGCCACAATGACAACTCTGAAATCTACATTCCAAGTTTTTCTGCAATTTCTATTCCCCTTGGATTTACTGCCACTTTTATTTCTTTTTCTTCGGCATTACATGGATAGCTCCGCCTTCCAGCTCTTCAAGCGCTTCTCCGATTCCTTCATTGTAAGTCGGATGTGCCCGCATACCTTTCAGAAGCTGTGATACTGTCATATTATTGGCAACTGCTGTCACGAATTCACCGATCATGTCGGTCGCTCTTGCACACATCATCTGTGCTCCGACAATCACGCCACTCTCTTCTTCTGCAACGATTTTAATAAATCCCCGCTCCTCTTTTGTGATGAGCGATTTTCCATTTGCGCTCATAATGAACTTACCAACTTTGACAGCGATACCTTTTTCTTTTGCCTCATCTTCCGTGATACCGACAGATGCAATCTCAGGATCTGTGTATACACAGCCCGGAACTACATTTACATCGACAGACACTTCTTTTCCGGCAAGCTGCTCTACAACCTGGATTCCCTGGGCACTTGCTGCATGGGCAAGCTGTGCTCCAAAGATCAGATCTCCAATTGCATACACGCCCGGAATACTTGTCTCGAACTTCTCATTTACAACGACACGTCCGCGATTCATCTCCGGTGTCGCATCTTCTGCAAAGAGTCCGTCTGTGTTCGGGCATCTTCCAACCGCACATAATACATACTGGGAGGCTGCACTCTGCTCTTTTTCTTTCTCCACATACTTACAAATGTACTGGTCTCCGTCTGCTTCTACACCCTGTACAGCAGCTGCTGTGTGAATATCAATGCCGCGTTTTTTCAAAATCAATTTCAGATTCTGAGAAATCTCCTTATCCATATTCGGAAGAATTCTTGGGAGTGCCTCAAGAATCGTCACCTTACAGCCAAGTTCTGCGTAAACCGTTGCGAATTCCACACTAATAACTCCGCCACCGATAATTGTAAGGCTCTCCGGCACACTCTTCATACGGAACAGTTCATCACTGGTCAGGACTCCCGGAAGATCCATTCCCGGAATCGGCAGGATTAACGGCTTAGATCCTGCTGCCAGAATGATATGCTCTGCTTCCAGCACCTGTTCCCCGCTTTCAGACACAACTTTTACTTTCTTATCCGGAAGAAGGGTTCCTTTTCCGGAGATTTGGTCAACTTCGTTGCCCTTAAACAGCCCTTCCACACCGGAAACAAGCTGCTTTGTTGTCTCTTCTTTGTATTCAAATATTTTTTCAAAATCAAATGTTACATTTTCTGCATGGATACCAAAGCGCTCACACTCTTTTGCGCTTCTATATACTTCTGCTGCATGAATCATTGCTTTTGCCGGAATACATCCACGGTTCAGACATGTTCCGCCTGCTTCTCTTGCCTCAATAACAGCCGTTTTAAATCCAAGCTTCGCTGCCTTAATAGCAGCCACATATCCTCCCGGTCCGGCACCGATCACGATTACATCATATTTCTCGCTCATACTGATGTCCTCCTGTAATTATCCACAATACTGCCAGATGGCAGTGTCTTTTTCCACAACTTCTTTCTTATCTTTCCACCTTGTTCAACTGGATGTAACACTTGAATTGAATTCGGAAAGACATTTTTTCTGCTAGAGTTCTTCCTCTTTTATCCACTCGATAATATCTGCTATCATCTCTTCTTCCTGCTTGTCCTCAGCCCAGTAAAGTCTAAGCTCTGAGCAAATATTCTTCTTATGATAACGGATACCTTTTAAATACTTCGGAAGTTTCTCGATCATCATAGGTCTCAGAGAATCCGAATATACATTTACATCTACAATTTTTCCTTGATCCACCTGGAACTGAATATTCATCTGCCCCCACGAAAATCTCTTTGATATCTCATACTGGAAATCAATTTTCCGTCCAAAGCGCCAGTCCCAGGAGGAAAAATGTTTCGTCCTCATTTCGATTTCTTTCTGATCCAGGTCATCCATCTTACGCTCATTTGATTTCAGACCATAGACCTCCTCAAATGCTTCCCTTAATGCTTTTTTCAACGCTTCCAGTGTCAGATTCGGTATGTAATCCACCAGATTAGTCACTCTTGATTTTACAGAATCCACACCTTTGGACTGTAATTTTTCCTTTGATACAGTCAGATACTTGGATAGCATCTCTTTGTTCACATTCATCATCAATGTTCCATGATGATAGCAATGCTGCTCCTGCTCATAAAATGCATTTCCGGAAAATTTCTTTCCATCAATCAAAATGTCATTTCTTCCGGACTTCTCCGCTTTTGCACCTAACTTTTGCACTGCTTTGACAATAACTTCCAACTGTCTGTCAATGCTGTAATTTTCTTTTGATACGAGAAATGTGAAATTCAGATTTCCCAGATCATGATATACCGCTCCGCCACCGGAAAGACGACGTGCCAGATGTCCTCCATTTTCCTCAAGACTTTCAACTTTACATTCTTTCCAGGCATTCTGATTTCTTCCGATTACAACGGTATTCTGATTCTGCCACAAATATAAAATACACTCCTGAGGTTCACAGTGGAGGAGTAAATACTCCTCCACTGCAAGATTTTTATATGGATGAAACTGGCCGCTCTCAATGTAAGTAATCTTCTCTACCATATGCGATCCCCTTATCCTATTCTTTTCAATTTTTTATATTCTTGTTGTTACATCTGCGAATTATGATTCAAACTCATATTTCAATACCGGATGTCTTGCTGCCTCTACCTCATCCATTCTTGTGACCGGTGTTGTCACCGGTGCCTGAATCAGGCTTTCCGGATTCTCAAGTGCGTCATTATAAAGCTTACGAAATACCTCAATTGCATGATCCAGTACTTCTTTTGACTCTGTCTCTGTTGGCTCTACCATCAACGCTTCATGTACGATTAATGGGAAGTACATTGTAGGCGGATGGATTCCGTTATCCAGAAGTCCTTTTGCGATATCCATTGCAGATACGCCTGCTTTCTTCTTCAGATCTTCCAGACTCATAACAAACTCATGCATGCATACCTCATCATATGCCATTGTATAGAGGTCTTTTAACTTGTTCATCATATAGTTCGCGTTCAGAACTGCGTTCTGGCTTGCCTCCGGAATTCCTTCTTTTCCAAGTGTCATCAGGTAAGTTAGTGCTTTGACAACTACAAGGAAGTTTCCATAGAATTCTTTCATCTCACCAATGCTGTGCTCGGCTTTCTCCATTGCCAGAGCCCCTTCTTTTTCTACCACTCTGTAGGATGGCAGGAACTGCAGCAACATACTCTTGCAGCCAACCGGTCCGCTTCCCGGACCTCCGCCTCCATGAGGTGTTGAAAATGTCTTATGAAGGTTCAGGTGAATCACGTCGAATCCCATATCTCCAGGTCTTACAGTTCCCATAACTGCATTCAGGTTTGCTCCATCGTAATAGCAAAGACCGCCGCATTCATGTACGATTTCTGTAATTTTTAAAATATTTTTGTCAAACAATCCAACCGTGTTCGGATTGGTCAGCATCAGTCCTGCAGTATCTTCTCCACATGCTGCCTTTAACGCTTCAAGGTCTACTCCTCCGTCCGGTGCAGATGCAATGCTGACTACCTTATAGCCTGCCATTGTAGCACTGGCCGGGTTGGTTCCATGCGCAGAATCCGGTACAATGATTTTTGTTCTCTTCTCGTCTCCTCTGCTCTCATGATATGCCTTAATGAGCATCAGACCTGTAAACTCTCCGTGAGCTCCTGCTGCAGGCTGGAATGTCATACCGTCCATTCCTGTGATCTCGCACAGGTATTCTTCGGATTTTTTCAGAACTTCCAGGCATCCCTGTACAGAATGTTCTGGCTGCAGCGGATGGATCTGGGTAAATCCAGGCAATGCTGCCATATCTTCATTAATTTTCGGATTGTACTTCATCGTACAAGATCCAAGTGGATAGAATCCATCATTGACTCCATGGGATTTCTTTGCCAGTTCTGTATAGTGTCTGGAAAGGTCATTCTCAGACATTTGCGGAAGGTGAAGCTCTTTTTGTCTTGCATCCTTCTCACCAGGTTTTTTGATTTCTACATCGCAGGCTGGGAGCATGCTCATGCCTCGTCCGGCTCTGCTTTTTTCAAATACTAACATGCTCTACACCTCCTTTAAAATGCGGATAACTTCATCCATCTCTTCTTTTGTGTTCATCTCTGTACAGCACCATAATACTCGATGGTTTCCAAGTGGATATCCTCCCAGGATTCCATGCTCTTCCAGCGCCTTTAATGCTTCGCAAGGACATTTTTCAGATACAGTTACAAATTCGTGGAAGAATTCTCCCTTATTCTCTACTTTGAATCCGATCTTATCAAGCTCTGCTGCCAGATAATGTGCTTTGGAAGCAGACTGAAGCGCTGCTTCTTTGATTCCTTCACTTCCCATAGCCGACATGTACACGCCAACTGCCAGCGCACAAAGTGCCTGATTGGAACAAATGTTACTGGAAGCTTTTTCTCTGCGGATATGCTGCTCTCTTGCCTGAAGTGTTAATACATATCCAATCTTTCCATTATGATCTTCTGTCTGACCGACAATTCTTCCCGGAAGCTTTCTCATCATGCCTTCTGTGGCTGCCATAAATCCTAAGTATGGTCCTCCAAATCCAAGTGGAAGTCCCAGTGGCTGTCCATCTCCGACTGCCACATCTGCACCGTACTCTGCCGGTGTCTTGATAATTCCAAGGGAGATTGGATTCACACCCATGATATATTTTGCCCCGGCACCATGAGCAATTTTCCCGATTGCCTGTGCATCTTCCAGATTACCGTAATAGTTCGGATGCTGGATATAGACACATGCTGTCTGCTCGTCTATATTTTCTTTCAGATAATCCAGATCTGTCACGCCGTCTTTTTCCGGAATCTCCACGATCTCCATTCCATTTCCATGACAATACGTATGTATCGTTGCCAGTGCATCCGGTAGGATCGCTGTGGATACGAAGGCTTTCTTACGCTTTCTCTCCTGGCACATTGCCACACCTTCTGCTGCCGCCTCGGCACCGTCATACACACAGGCATTGGACACGTCCATTCCGGTCAGATCACAGATCATTGTCTGATACTCGAAAATGGACTGTAAGATTCCCTGACTGATCTCTGCCTGATACGGTGTATATGCTGTCAGCAGATTTTCTTTTGAAATCACACTGTTCACTATGGATGGAATAAAATGTCTGTATGCTCCTGCACCTCGGAAAATGGTCTTAAATACCTGATTCTTTGATGCAATATTTTCCATCTCTCTGCGGACTTCCAGCTCTGACTTTCCTTCCGGAATATTCAGTCCGCCTTTGATCTTAACCTCATCAGGAATATGTGCGAACAGATCCTCGATAGAACTGTATCCGATCTCTTTTAACATTTCCTGACGTTCTTCTAACGTATTCGGTACATAGCTTCCCATATGCCGTCCACCTCCCGTCTTTGTCTTACTGCTCGCTTGCTACAAATGCCTCGTATTCTGATGGGGATAATAATTCCTCTTTCTCAGATACTTCTTTTACTTTGATAAACCATGCATCATATGGTGCTCCGTTGATAGATTCCGGTGCATCTAAAAGCTCCTCGTTAATCTCACACACAACTCCGGAAACCGGTGAATATACATCGGAAACAGCCTTTACAGACTCAACATCACCAAATGCCTCACCAACGGATACGCTATCTCCCTCTTCCGGAAGATTTACAAATACTAAGTCTCCAAGCTCAGACTGTGCGTAGTCTGTAAGACCAATTGTAACAACATCTCCTTCTTCTTTTACCCACTCATGTGATTTTGCATATAATAATCCTTCTCTGATTTCCATCTTAATAATCTCCTTTTTTTATATATTCTCTTTTTTAATCCTTCAACAAAACTTATTTCGCTCTCTTGTAGAATGGCAGTGCTATGACTTCTGCCTCGACTTTACGTCCTCTTACATCTACTTCTACTTTATTACCGATCTCTACACTTCCGGCATCTACTAATGCCATTGCGATCGGATATCCCAGGAACGGACAATGTGTTCCGCTTGTTGTATGTCCGATTTTCTTTTCTCCAATATAGATATCCTGATGTTCACGGATAATTCCTCTTCCGGTTACTTTGAGTCCGATTCTTGTAATCTTCGGCTCACCACGCTCTTCCATGGCTTTCTTTCCGATGAAGTCTTCCTCTTTTCCCATCTTGACTGCAAATTTCAGGCCTGTCTCAAGTGGTGATATTTCATCATCCATCTCATGTCCGTACAGCGGCATTGCTGCTTCCATACGAAGTGTATCTCTGGCTCCAAGTCCACACGGAATCAGCCCTTCGTCTTTTCCGGCCTCTAAAAGTGCATCCCACATTTTCTCAGCATTTTCACTTGCCAGATATAACTCGACTCCGTCTTCTCCTGTGTATCCTGTCTTGGAAATGATACATGGAATTCCAGCTACCTCTGTATCAAATACTGCATGATAATATTTCTTTGGAATGTTCTCTTCTGCCGTTAATTTCTTCAGAATCTCCATTGCTTTCGGTCCCTGAAGTGCAATCTGTCCATACTCAGAAGATGCATCTGTAAATGTGACCTCTCCGAATTGATGGTCTAACATCCACTGATAATCTTTATCTTTGTTCGCCGCATTTACTACGATAAAGTAATCATTGTCTCCACGTTTGTATACGATCAGGTCATCTACTGTTCCACCATTCTCGTTACACATCGAGCTGTATCTTGCCTGCCCATCTACCATGTTAGTAAAATCATTTGTCAGCAGCTTCTGCAGGTTTGCAAGTGCATCTTTTCCCTGGCACAATACCTCTCCCATATGAGACACATCGAAAAGTCCCGCTTTTTCTCTAACTGCCATATGCTCTGTGATAACACCTGTTCCATACTGTACCGGTAAGAGATATCCTGCAAATGGAACGATCTTACCGCCTGCTTTCACATGCGCATCATAAAGTGGTGTTTTTAACTCCATGTCAAATCCTCCTTCTTATTCTTAATAGACACGTTAATTTTATTCGTATAATGGATATTTCTCGCAGATTTTTGTAACTTCATCTCTGATTTCATCTGCCTTTGTCTCAAAGTCTGTCACTGTCATCTTGATCAGTTTTGCGATTATCTTCATATCCTCTTCCTTCAGTCCTCTTGTTGTAACTGCCGGTGTACCGATTCTGATTCCACTTGTTACAAATGGGCTTGCCGGATCATTTGGTACTGAGTTCTTATTGACTGTGATGTAAACCTCGTCCAGTCGGTTCTGAAGTTCTTTTCCGGTAATGTTCATGTTCTGAAGATCTACTAACATCAAGTGGTTATCCGTTCCACCACTTACCAGATTGAAGCCTTCTGCAATCAATGCATCTGCAAGTGCTTTCGCGTTATTCACTACCTGTTGCTGATATTCTTTGAACTCTGGTTTCAATGCCTCTCCGAAGCAGACAGCTTTTGCTGCAATAATATGCATCAGCGGACCCCCCTGAGTTCCCGGGAAGATTGCTTTGTTAATTGCTTTTGCATGTTCTTCCTTACACATGATCACTCCGCCTCTTGGTCCTCTCAGTGTCTTGTGCGTTGTCGTTGTAACTACATCTGCGTATGGAACCGGATTCTGGTGAAGTCCTGCTGCAACCAGTCCTGCGATATGTGCCATATCTACGAAGAGATAAGCGCCAACTTCTTTTGCAATATCTGCAAAGATATCGAATCGAATCTCTCTTGGATAAGCGGAAGCTCCTGCAACAATCATCTTTGGCTTACATTCATGTGCAAGTTTTCGAATCTCATCGTAATCCAGTACTCCGTCATCGTTGATGTTATAAGGTACAAAATTATATAAAATACCGGATTGGTTTACCGGTGATCCATGTGTCAGATGTCCGCCGTGTGCCAGGTTCAGTCCCATTACTGTGTCACCCGGTTTAATCAGTGCCTGATATACTGCATTGTTTGCATTTGCTCCTGAGTGTGGCTGAACACATGCATGAACACAGCCAAATAATTCTTTTAACCTCTCAATTGCCAGATTTTCAATAATATCTACATTCTCGCAGCCCCCATAATATCTCTTGCCCGGATATCCTTCTGCGTATTTATTTGCCGGTACAGTTGCCATAGCCATCATCACTGCCGGGCTGATAATGTTCTCAGATGCGATCAGCTCCAGGTTTCTTCTCTGGCGTCCAAGCTCCAACTCAATTGCTTTTCCAACCTCTTCGTCATAGTTCTTCACATAATCTGTTACCTGTTCAACCATGTTCATTTTCTAATCATCCTCCAAATTTCCCCAAAAATTTTTAAAAAAGGGTACAAAAAAAGCAGGTAAAAAATAATTTCTTAACAATCTTAAGACTAATTATTTTTTATCTGCCTCTGTCCTTTCACCTGAAAGATTACTTACCGGTCTTCGCGTGTATGGCAGGTAAGTTACTTCTTCGGTACAATCCCTTCCATTGTTCTCCAGAGTGTTGTCCAGACCCGTTCCTTTTGCCTGAGAGTTTCTGCTTGCCCCTTCGGCTCCAGTCTATCATTCCATGTGTCGCGTCTCACATGATAGAGGTATCTCACAAGTCCTTCCTTCAACTTAACCTCAGAATACAGCTGTCTGATAATAAAGTCAAGCGTTAAATATTTTTCTTACTTGTTAGAATTCTATCAGTGATTATTGTTAAATATCTGACACCATGTTTACAGCCTTTACACCCGTTTTACATGCTTTTTTCTCAGTAAATAAAAACTATTCTGTACTTGTATCTGTACGATTGTCATTGCTACTATCCGTATTGGAATCTGTACTACTGGCATTACTGCTGTCCGTACTTGTATCTGCACCACTGCTCAATCTTGACTTAGGAATTTCGATATTCTCTTTCTTATATGCAGCCAGTACAGCCTCCTTGATACATTTTGCATATGCTTTCGCACCTGCCGGGAGCAAATGTGTATCGTCTGCATCAAAATACTCATCATGACCCTCGCTTGCAGCATACCAGTCGATCAGATATGTATGATCATTTTCTTCTACGAATTTTTTTATCTTGCTGTTGCTTTCCTCTTCGAACGTCTCATGCGGAATCCGGACTGTTGTCAGAAACAATGGCATATCCTTCCCTATCTTCTCCCGAATATCTTCAAGTTCACCATTGATCGGACTGTTCGAAAGTGATGCAAATATGACGCCTTCTCCTTCCCATTTCTTTTCATCAATGTAGGAATCAAGAACTTGTTTACCAAGTGATGTGATCCGTCCGATTTTAGTATCACTGACACTGTTTGGAAACATTTCATAAAAATCATCTGTCACATCAACTGCAATAGAATCCCCAATGAGCAGGAGATTTAAACCTTCCAGAATCTCATCATCCGTCAGATCAGCCGTACAGATGGTATCATCACTCTCTGAACCATTCGCTTTCTGCTTTGCAAGTTGTTCTTCCGTCATCTTACCGGTCTCTTTTGCCTTTGTCTCACGTTTTTGTAATGTATCCAATGCATTTTTCTTCGGCACAAATACCATGCAAAGTATCAGTGACACGGTCAGTACAAATGTGCCTGCCATTACCTTTAAACTTCTTCTTGCCACCTGTACCTGGCGCTTCTTCTCCTGCCTGGATTTCGGTCTGCTTCTTAAAATATTCAAATATTCCCCAATAATACCATGTCGGATTGGTGTTTCAATAAAACGATAAGAAAGCTCTGCCAGGACAATACTTAATACAATTTCAATCAATGTAATCCACCAGGATGCCTTTATCCCCTTACTGATTAACAAAATGATTGGATAATGCCACAGATATATGCTGTATGAACGATCCCCAATCCATTTCAATACTGGATTACTTAAGAATCTGCTAAGCCAGGTCTTTCGTCCTGATACTGCATAGACCATCAATACGGTCAGAATTGTTCCAAAAAATTGTCCTCCTCTGTACCAGAAATTACTGGAACCATTGATTGCTATCGTCATCACGAGCAACACTGCAAAAGACACACTGCCCAAAACCATATTGACACTAGCTGAAAGCCTTCTTGGAACCATCCGGTACTCCCACAGAATTGCAAGTAATGCACCGAATAAAAGGGAAAATGCTCTCGTGTCTGTCCCATAATATACCCGGCTGGCATCCTGCTGTGGATCAAATAATACAATCATCAAAATTACTGAGATCAGCGCCAGCAACAGCGTTACTCCAGCAAACAAAAGACCTCTCTTTGCCCGTCCCTCTCCTCTGCTTTTTGCTAACTTATAGATTCCCAGAAGAATCAATGGATATATCAGATAAAATTGTGTCTCAATCGCCAGTGACCAACAATGCGTAAATGGTGACGTTACTCCGGCCGCTTCAAAGTAAGATACCTTATTAAAAATCTGCCACCAGTTATTAAATCCCAGAACAGATGCCAGGAAATCCTTGCAGCCCTTTGTAAAAATAACTCTGTTTACAACTGCGCTGACAAATATTATAACAACTGCCATTGACATAACTGCAGGAACAAGACGCCTGATACGCCTCAGCCAAAAGTTCTTCAAATCTATTGTTCCTTCTTCTTCCACTTCGGAAATCAGTATGCCTGTAATTAAATATCCTGATAAAACAAAAAATACTGTCACACCAAGAAAGCCGCTCTTAAATAAAGCCAGCTTCAAATGATATGCCAGTACCATAATAACCGCAATTGCTCTTATGCCATCAAGCCCTGTGATGTATCTTCTCTTTTTCCCCATAACTCTTCATCCTCATTTGTACTTTTTATTGTTTAGCTCATAACTTCTGTTGCCTCTCCTCTTGTCTCTAATATCTATTATACATAATATTAAATAAAAGTACAAAAAAAAAGCAAGAACCTTTAAAGTTCTTGCTTGTCTGCATGAGCGTGCGGGGATTCGAACCCCGGACAACTTGATTAAAAGTCAAGTGCTCT
>OLOG01000676.1_pt1 | contig 28050 bp, 26 predicted proteins | sample 1672351 | NCBI WGS metagenome assembly OLOG01 (sample SAMEA3136674, study PRJEB25190) | human gut metagenome | biome: human gut; feature: human-associated habitat; material: faeces | place: Austria | collected 2013 | reverse complement strand
TAGTATTAAAAACTATATTTAATAGAATAAAATAACTTATTTTGTAATAAATGTATTTACCTTTATGATATTATTGAGTATAATAACCGTAGTTGGAGGTGAAAACTATGAAAAGAACAAAATTAGCTGATCGTGTTTTACCTGAATATACTAAGGGTGAAGAAGTATTTAATATGGTCACACATATTGTAGGAGGAGCGCTAGGAATAGCAGCTTTGGTATTATGTATTGTTTCTTCGGTTAAACACCATAATGGTTATGGATTGTTTTCGGGGATTATATATGGGATTTCAATGATACTCCTTTATACTATGAGTAGTATTTATCATGGATTATCACCAAAATTAAAGGCAAAGAAAGTATTTCAAATTATGGATCATTGTTCTATCTTTGTTTTAATTGCTGGAACATATACACCTATTTTATTATGTTCTATTCGTCCAATTGATCCATTTTGGGGATGGTTATTATTTGCTGTAGTATGGATTGTAACGGCATTAGGGATTACCCTTAACGCTATAGATATTAAAAGATATAAGACTTTTTCCATGGTTTGTTATCTAGCGCTAGGATGGTGTATTATTTTTAAAATCAATCTTTTACCACCATCTATTGGTTATCAAGGAATTGTCTATTTAGTGGCAGGGGGACTTGCTTATACAATAGGAACCATCTTTTATGGCTTACAAAAAAAACATCGTTATATGCATTCTATTTGGCATTTATGGATTTTAGTAGGAACAGTATTACATTTTTTATGTATTATTTTATATGTAATTTAAGGGCTTGAAATCAAGCCTTTTTTCTTTTTTTAGAAAAAGAAAAAATATTAGATACAAAACAATGTTTTTAGGTTATAATGGAATGGATGCATAGACATATGCATTTATTGTTTTAAAAAATAATAAATGCATATGTCTTGCAAGTAGTAATGATTATTAATAATATAAAATTGAAATATATAGGGAGGAATTGCAATGAAAATAATTAAACGTAATGGAACAGAAGTTCTCTTTGATGAAAGCAAAATCACAGCAGCAATTCAAAAAGCAAATAATGAAGTTGTAGAAACAGAAAGATTAACAGAAGAAGAAATTGATAATATTACAAATAATGTTAAATACCAATGTGGTAAAATGTTAAGAGCTTTAAGTGTAGAAGAAATTCAAAACTTAGTAGAAGATGAAATTATGAAATTGAATGCTTTTACTGTAGCTAGAAAATACATTACATATCGTTATAAAAGAGCTTTAATTCGTAAATCTAATACAACAGATGAACAAATTTTAAGTTTAATTGAATGTGATAATGAAGAAGTAAAACAAGAAAATTCTAATAAAAATCCTACTGTTAATAGTGTACAAAGAGATTATATGGCTGGAGAAGTCAGTAAAGATATTACAAAACGTTTATTATTACCAGATGATATTGTTAAAGCACATGAAGAAGGAATTATTCATTTCCATGATTCTGATTATTTTGCTCAACATATGCATAACTGTTGTTTAGTTAACTTAGAAGATATGTTACAAAATGGAACAGTGATTAGTGAAACAATGATTGAAAGACCAAAGAGTTTTTCTACTGCTTGTAATATTGCTACACAAATTATTGCTCAAGTTGCAAGTTCACAATATGGAGGACAAAGTATTACTTTATCTCATTTAGCTCCTTTTGTTGACGTTTCACGTCAAAAATTAAGAAAAGAAGTTAAAAAAGAAATGGAAAGTACAGGCATTCATTTAAGTGAAGAAGAAATTAATAAAATTGCTGAATTACGTGTACGTGAAGAAATTAAAAGAGGCGTTCAAACAATTCAATATCAAGTTGTTACTTTAATGACAACAAATGGACAAGCACCATTCATTACTGTTTTCATGTATTTAAATGAAGTACCAGAAGGACAAACAAAAGAAGATTTAGCATTAATTATTGAAGAAACATTAAAACAAAGAATGGTTGGAGTCAAAAATGAAAAAGGTGTCTATGTTACACCGGCTTTCCCTAAACTTATTTATGTTTTAGAAGAAGATAATATTGAACCAGGTAGTCGTTATTATGGTTTAACAGAATTAGCAGCAAGATGTACAGCTAAACGTATGGTACCAGATTATATTTCTGAAAAGATCATGAAAGAATTAAAAGTAGATGATAAAGGTGTAGGACATTGTTATCCATCTATGGGATGTCGTTCATTTTTAACACCTTACATAGATGAAAATGGAAATCCAAAATATTATGGAAGATTTAACCAAGGTGTTGTAACGATCAACCTAGTTGATGTTGCTTGTTCATCTAAGGGAGATGTAAAGAAATTCTGGCAAATCTTTGATGAAAGATTAGAGTTATGTTATCGTGCTTTAATGTGTCGTCATGAAAGATTAATGGGAACACCTAGTGATGTTGCTCCTATCTTATGGCAATATGGGGCATTAGCTCGTCTTAAAAAAGGAGAAACAATTGATAAATTATTATTTGATGGTTATTCAACAATTTCTCTTGGATATGCTGGATTATGCGAATGTGTTCAATATATGACAGGAAAATCGCATACTGATCCTGAAGCAACACCATTTGCTTTAAAAGTAATGCAACATTTAAATGATAAATGTACAGAATGGAAAGCTAAAGAAAATATTGATTTTAGTTTATATGGAACACCAATTGAATCAACTACTTATAAATTTGCAAAATGTCTACAAAAACGTTTTGGAAAAATCAAAGGTGTAACTGATAAAAACTATATTACAAACAGTTATCATGTTCATGTTACTGAAGAAATTGATGCATTTACAAAATTAACATTTGAATCACAATTCCAAAAATTATCACCAGGTGGTGCTATTTCATATGTAGAAGTACCTAATATGCAAGATAATATTGAAGCCGTTTTAGCTGTTATGAAACATATTTATGAAAATATTATGTATGCTGAATTAAATACAAAGAGTGATTATTGTATGGTTTGTGGTTATGACGGAGAAATTCAAATTAGAACTGATGAAGATGGAAAATTGATTTGGGTATGTCCAAACTGTGGTAATAAAGACCAAGATAAAATGTCTGTAGCAAGACGTACTTGTGGTTATATTGGAACTCAATTCTGGAACCAAGGTAGAACCCAAGAAATCAAAGAACGTGTATTACACTTATAATTTCGAAAATTGTAGTGTTGTAAAGTTACATTTTAATATGCAATATATAAAATAAAGGTAGGATAGCTGCCTTTATTTTTCGCTATATAGAAAAAATCTCATACTTGTCTCATTTTAAAATGTAATTATTTTGGAATAAAGAATAACTAACTTTTTAGAAATCTCAAATCAAAATTACTATATTCTTGTTTGTTGAATTAATGTCTATTTGTCGCAAATTAAATTGTAACTTATCAAGTATATAAAGTTCTAATTTGATTTGCGATATGATAAAATAGAGATAGAGATTGACTACCTCTATTTTTTTAGTAAAAAAATTCAAAATGAGTGGAATATTGGTTAAAGAAAACACTAATTAATACGTAGGGAGATATAATGCATGTCATATAAAACAACAGATGGATTAATGCGACATTTACGTAATAACAGTATAGCGATATCAGGAAGCAAAGAAAAAAAACAACTCATGAACACTGGTTATTTTCACGGTTATAAAGGATATCGTTTTTACAATAATTCTTATAAGAGGTTACCATTCAAATCGTATTCTGAAGTATATTCAACTATTCAATATGATTCGAAATTAAAATCATTATTATATAGTAAAATTATGTTCATTGAAACAGCTGTGAAAAATGTGGCTCTTGAAAGTATTTTAATAAATTCAAAATCTGAAAATATACAAAATATGTATAATAATGTTATTAGTGGATATAATAATTCACCATTAGGAAGTACAAAAGTGGAAAAAAAGCATTATCAACAAGCGAAACTTAATCTTCAAAACTCTATTCAAAATAGTTTGTCAAAAGCATATAAAAGTGAAAACAAAAAAATAACACATTATTATAATAAAGCTGGATATACTGATGTTCCTATTTGGGCTTTATTCGAAATAATGACTTTAGGTGATTTTGGATATCTTTTGTCTTGTTTGAATTTTGATGTAAGAGATGATATTTCTAAACGCTTGGGTTTAGATGACATATCAGTTGATAGTAATCGCCAACTGATCTATAAATATATTTATACACTAAAGGATTTAAGAAATGCGGTAGCACACAATTCTGTTGTTTTTGATACTCGCTTTAAAAATATCACCCCAAACAAATCAATGAAACTTTATTTAAAGAATAAAATTGGTGTTCCTTACGTTAATTTTAAAACTATCGGTGATTATATAATCCTGATTTGCCATTATCTTAAACTTCTCGGAGTACCTAAAAATGAAATAAAATCATTTATACGCGGATTTGAAAAAATAACAAAAGAGTATCAAAATTCTGTTAATGTTAATGTATCTACTATTGTTATTCATCCAGATACATTTTCTAGAATGAAAATTTTAAAAAATTATATTTAAAGATTGAATAATTTAATACATAATTGTATAATATATGTACTAATTGGGGTATATGTTTTCGGATGTATACTTGAAAGAATCGAATTCGTTCGGTTCTTTTTTTGTTTTAATGAGTTATAATTTATTTGGAGAAGATTTTTAAAGTGAAGAACAGGGGTAAAATTTCTCTTAACTTTGATCAATCAAGTTATTCGAATAATTATTAAAGGGATTATGAATGGGAAAATATGTTATGAGTAGTTATCTTTTCGTTATTGTGTACTAGTAAATAACAAAATCAATTTATTTGATAATAAATTGTAAAAATATATAATAAAATAAAAGAGATTAAAAATTCTTATTTAATTTATATTTGTAATAAATCTCAATGAAATATTGGTGATTTTAAAAGTTTATGCATTTTAAAATGTAACTCAGCAATCTATATAGAATGGACGGAATAAAATGACAAAAAAATTATATGATGAAAATGCTTATCAAAGTGAATTTATAGCTGAAGTAATGAGTTGTAATCCATGTCAAAAAGGATATGATGTATTACTGGATCAGACTTTGTTTTTTCCTGAAGAAGGAGGACAAACATGTGATCGAGGAACATTAAATGATATAGAAGTAAAAGATGTTCAAATTATCGATCAAGAAATACATCACTACGTTGAAAAACCACTAACTGGAAAAGTAAAGAGTAAGATAGATTTTGCTTATCGTTATTCAAATATGCAAAATCATAGTGGTGAACATATCATATCTGGGATAGTAAAATCCTTATTTGGTTATGATAATAATGGTTTTCATTTAAGTGATCATGAAATTACAACGGATTATAATGGCTATCTTAGTCATGAACAATTAGCTACTGTAGAACAAATGGCAAACCAAGTTGTTTTAGAAAATCATGCTATTCATTGTTTTTATCCTGATTGTCCTGATGATTATGATTATCGAAGTAAAAAAGAAATTAATGAAGCAATTCGTCTTGTTGAAATCGAAGGAATTGATTGTTGTGCTTGCTGTGCGCCCCATGTTCAATCAACAAGTGAAATTGGTATCATTAAAATACTTAAAGCAATCAAAAATAAAAAAGGTATAAGAATTTATTTTGTTTGTGGTCATCGTGCATACCAAGATTATCTTCTTAAACATGATCAGGCTATGTACATTTCTAAGCAACTTTCATTACCACCTTTACAATTAACAACAGGAATTGAACGCCTTATTCAAGAAAATAACCAATTAAAACAAGAAATATCATCATTAAAAAAGCAAATGATTGATAGTCAAATTCAATTACTTCATCATAAAACTACTCATATTGTTTTTATTGATGAACTAGACCGTTCATTACAACAATATTATTTAAATCAATTAAGCTCATATAGCGATAAATTAGCTGCTGTATTTGTAGGAAGTCAAGATCAATATCGTTTTATGATGTTAGGTGAGATGGCTCATACGACTTTACAACAATTAAAAGCCTCTTTTGAAGTAAAAGGTGGCGGAAAAGATATTGTTCAAGGGCAAATTATTGGTCAAGAAAAACTTATTAAAGAATGTATTGAACAAAGTGAAAGAGGGAAATAGGATGAACTATGCAACAATAAAAAAATGTGATATCGCAAATGGTACAGGGGTCAGGGTTTCTTTATTTGTCTCTGGATGTCGGCATCATTGTTTAGGATGTTTTAATGAAGAAGCATGGGATTTTCATTATGGACAAGTATTTAATGAAGATACGATTCAAGAAATTATGGATGCTTTAAAACCAAGTCATGTTGAAGGATTGACTTTACTTGGCGGAGAACCTATGGATTTAGATAACCAAGAAGGAATTTTACCATTATTACAAAGAGTAAAAAATGAACTACCAAACAAGGATATTTGGGTATATAGTGGTTATATTTTAGATGATTTATTACCTGGCGGTAGAGCTCATAGAGAGATTACAGATGAAATCTTAAGTTATGTTGATGTTTTGGTTGATGGACCATTTGTACAAGATTTAAAAGATATTTCATTAAGATTTAGAGGATCTTCTAATCAAAGATTAATTGATTTAAAAGAAACATTGAAACAAAAAAAAGTAATTTTATATCAAGGAAAAGATTTTTACAGGAAATAATCAATGATTATTTCCTTGTTTTATAGAATGAGGAGAAAAAGTAAAATAGTGAAATAATCTATATAATTTAATATATTTATGATATAATGTGTGCGTTATATAAAAAAGGGAGAAAAAATATGATTGGTTTTTATAGTTATACTGTAATCCTTACATATTTGTCATTGGTTTTTGCCATGGCTGGAATCCATTTATCATTTAACGGATATTACCAATGGGCTTTTATTTGTTTGATTATGTGTGGTATCTGTGATACTTTTGATGGAATGGTAGCACGTAGTAAAAAGAATCGTACAGAAGAAGAAAAGAAATTTGGTATTCAAATTGATTCATTATGTGATTTAGTTGCCTTTGGGGTATTTCCAGCAATATTAGGATATAATGTAGGATTATCTTCAGTGGGATGGTTAGCTATTGAAATATTTTATGTATTAGCTGCTGTCATCCGTTTAGCCTATTTTAATGTTACTGAAGAAACAAGACAACAACAAACAACAGAGAAAAGAAAATACTATCAGGGATTACCTGTTACATCATCATCTTTTATTTTGCCATTAGCATTCGCATTTCGTTATGTGATTTTTGGCCTTGATTATTTATATGGGACTTTAATGTTGATTACTGGTTTATTATTTATTATTGATTTTAAAGTACCTAAAGTTCAAGCTAAAGGTATTGCTGCATTAGGCGTACTTGTAGTTGTAGAATTAATCCAAATCGTATGGTTTTAGTTAAAGATCGTCAAGGGAATTTAGTTCAACAAGGAAAGAAACAAGATAACTTATTAAAGATATTATATGGCACATCGCTTGGAAGATGTGCCTTAAAGTTCTTGATTTGTAAGCCAGTAAGTGATTTGGCTGGTTTATATATGTCAAGTCGTATGTCAACAGTTCATATTGCTTCGTTTATTAAAAATAATCACATTGATATGAGCCAATATGTTGATAAGAAATATAAAAGTTATAATGATTTCTTTACAAGAAGAATTAAACCTGGACAAAGACCCTTTGAACAAGATGATGAAATATTAATGGCGCCAGCCGATAGTAAAGTATCTTATTATCAAATAAGAAAAGATAGTTGTTTTACAATTAAAGATACACCTTATTCTTTAAGTGATTTATTACAGGATGAAAAATTAGCTAAAGAATATGAAAATGGGATATGTCTTGTTTTTCGTTTAGCAGTAGATGATTATCATCGATATAGTTATGTTGATGATGGAGTTATTAAAGCAAGAAAGCATATTAAAGGCGTATTTCATACTGTCAATCCAATCGCTAATGATTATTATCAAATTTATAAAACAAATAGTAGAGAATATAGCATTATTGAATCAAAGAATTTTGGTGAAATGATTCAAATGGAAGTAGGAGCAATGATGGTAGGAAAGATTGTTAATTATCATCATCACTTAGCAACCAAAGGTCATGAAAAAGGATATTTCAAATTCGGCGGTTCAACTGTTGTTTTAATATTTAAAGAAAATCAAGTTATGATTGATCAAGATATCGTTGATCATTCAAAAGACATGATTGAAACAAAAGTGCGTTTAGGAGAGAGTATAGGACATAAGATGGGAGTGCATGAAAATGTCTAGAGTAATCGCAATAACAAATCAAAAAGGTGGCGTAGGAAAAACAACAACAAGTGTTAACTTAGCTGCTGCCCTAGCAAAGAAAAAATTAAAAGTATTATTAATCGATATGGATCCTCAAGCTAATGCTTCACAAGGTATTGGTATTGATCGTGATCATATTGAATTATCAACATATCATGTTTTAACTGAAGAAAGAGATTTAAGTGAAGTAATTATTCCTTCATATATTAAAGGTTTAGATGTTGCTCCGGCTGATATTGATTTAGCAGGTGCTGATTTAGAATTGGCTAATGTAAAACGTGGTAGAGAAAAAAGATTAAAGAAAGCTTTGGATAACATTAAGGATAGTTATGATTTTGTCATTATTGATTGTCCACCAGCTTTAGGATTATTAAATACGAATGCTTTAACAGCCTGTGATTCAGTGCTAATTCCAGTTCAATGCGAATATTATGCTTTGGAAGGATTAACACAATTATTAAATACAATTTTATTAACACAAGGAACATTTAATCGTAAATTAACAATTGAGGGCGTATTACTTACTATGCTTGATCAAAGAACAAATTTAGGATTAGAAGTTTCTCAAGAAGTACGTAAATACTTTAAAGAAAAAGTTTATAAAACAGTGATTCCTCGTAATGTTAAATTATCAGAAGCACCAAGTTCAGGTGTATCAATCTTTGATTATGATAATAATTCTGAGGGAGCTAAAGCTTATCGTGCCCTAGCAAAGGAAGTGATTAGTAGAAATGTCTAATACAAAGAAAACGGTTAAGAATAAAAAATTAAATAAAGGATTAGATGCTATTTTTGGTGGCGATATTACCAGTATTATTGATGATATTGAAAAAAACGCTCCAGAATCAAGTCAAGAAAAGATATCTTTAGAACAAATTAGACCTAATCCATATCAACCACGTAAACTATTTAATGAAGAAGCATTAAATGAATTAGCTGTTTCTATTAAAGAACATGGTATTTTTCAACCAGTTATCTTAAAAAAATCAATTCATGGCTATGAAATTGTAGCTGGTGAAAGACGTTGTCGAGCAGCTAAAATTGCTGGATTAGAAGAAGTTCCTGCCATCATTGTAGATTTTACAGATGATCAAATGATGGAAATTGCCTTGCTAGAAAATATTCAAAGAGAAGATTTAAATGCTATTGAAGAAGCCCAAGCTTATCAAACAATGATGGATCGCTTTGAAATAACGCAAGCAGAATTAGCAAAACGTATTGGTAAATCAAGAACATATATCACAAATACTTTACGTTTATTAAATCTACCTGAAAAGATTCAAGAATATGTTTTACAGGGAATGCTAACAATGGGTCATGCTCGTGCGCTGATTACTTTAGATAAAGATAAAGCTTTAAGCATCGCTAAAAGAGCAATTGATGAAAAACTTACAGTAAGAGAAGTTGAAAATATTGTTAAAGGAATAGAATTACAAAAAGCACGTAAAGAAAAACCTAAGGTAGAAAAACCTAAAGAATATGAATATGTAGAAGGTTTATTACGTAAGAAATATCGTACACGCATTAAAGTAGATGATAAATCCATTACAATTAAATATACAGACACTGATGATTTAAATCGTTTATTAGAATTAATGGGTGTTATTGAAGAAAGTTAAAGCCAGATTAAATCTGGTTTTTTTATATTTAAAAAGATAATTGACAAACTGTTATATACTGTTATATACTGTTTATGGATGGAGGAGAAAAACTATGCGCATTATTATCAATAACTCATCTATGGTTCCAATCTACGAACAAATAGTAGATCAAATAAAAAAACTAATTAGTCAAAATGAATTAAAGGCAAATGATGCTTTACCTTCAGTTAGAGCACTTTCAAAAGAACTAAAGATTAGTGCTTTAACAGTAAAAAAAGCATACGATTTTTTAGAAGAAGAAGGACTAACAAAAACGATTCATGGTAAAGGAACGTTTGTTTTGGATGCAAACAAAGAAATAATCTTAGAAGAAGTGAAGAAAGAAATTGAAAATTTATTAGAAAAAGCAATTGAAAAAGCACATCATGCAGGTGTTGGAGATGATGAACTTCATGATATCTTTGATTTATTGATGGAGGAAAAATATGATAGAAATTGATGGTATAAAAAAGACATATAAGGATTTTACATTAGATTGTTCATTAACGATACAACCAGGCACGATTACTGGCTTATTAGGACAAAATGGAGCTGGAAAAACAACTTTATTTAAAATTATCATGGATTTAATTCATGTAGAAAAAGGAAAAATATTGATATTTGGAAAAGATCATCAAGAATTAGACAAGAATCAAGTAGGTTTTGTTTTATCAAATACATGTATATGTGAATATTTAAAGTTAAGGGAATTAATTCAAATGCTTAATGCAGTTTATGATCATTTTCATTTAGATAACTTTATTGAACAATGCAAAGCACATCATTTACCTTTTGATAAAAAGATTAATGAATTTTCAACCGGGATGAAAGCTAAATTAAATATCTTAATTGCTCTTAGTCATGAAGCTAAATTATTATTGTTAGATGAACCAACAGCAGGGTTAGATGTTGTCGCTAGAGAAGAAATTTTAGACTTAATCAGGACGTTTATGGAAGAAGATGAAGAGAGATGTGTACTTATAAGCTCACATATTTCTTCTGACTTGGAAAGCTTATGCGATGATATTTATATGATCGATCAAGGACATATTATTTTACATGAAACAAATGATTGTTTATTAGATGAATATGGCTTATTAAAAGTCACTAAAGAACAATATCAAGATTTAGATTTAGAATATATTTTGAAAACAAAAGAAGAAAATTACGGATATGCTTGTCTTAGCAATCATAAACAGTTCTACAAAGAGAATTATCCGGATATCATTATTGAAAAAAACACATTAGATACTTTATTTTCAATGATGTTAGGGGGACATTAAAATGAAAGGGTTATTTATTAAAGATTATTCTTATATTAAACAAAGTAAATTTTTATTTCTTTTCTTAATTATATTTGGTTTAGGTTTTTCATTTATATACGATTATCATACTTTTGTATATGGATATTTTAGTGTATTTCCTAGCATTATGTTAATGAGCACTATCAATTATGATGATTATAATCATGGTTTTACCTCATTACTCTCTTTACCTATTAGTAAAAAGGAATATATTAAACAAAAGTATTATTTAGGTTTAATTCTAGGATTATTGTTTTTAGCTATTGCCTTTATTATTTCATGTTTATCATATTATAGAAGTTTACATTCTTTCCAATTTTTAAATAGTGATTTATTTTGTGGTTGTATTATGTCATTGATGTTTGCTTATTTTATTATTGCATTAGCTACACCTGTTGCTATCTATTTTGGATCACAAAAAGGACAACTGGCAATGATGGTTATTTTTGGCGGAATCTTTGTTATGGGATTTATCATCTATTTTATCTTTAATATATTGGGAATAGATTTAAAGGCATGGATTGATACGATAGCAAGCAGTTCAATTCCGTTTATGACTTTAGGAATTGTTGTGATAACAGCTATTTTAAACTTTATTTCTTATCAAATCAGTATCAAGATATTTAATAAAAAAGAATATTAAGCAGATACCTTGGGTGTAAACCTAAGGTATTTTTTATAAGTATTATCATGTGATTATTTGGTTAATTTTGTTATAATATAGATGTTATTTGAGGATGAGGTAAAATTATGGAAAAGAAATATATTAAAGGATTAGATGGACTTAGGGCCCTTGCAGTAATTATGGTTATAGGATATCATTTAAAACTACCTTTTTTTAAGGGTGGTGTTTTAGGGGTTACTGTCTTTTTTGTCATTTCTGGCTTTTTGATTACTCGTCTATTACTACAGGAATTACATGAAAATAATAAAATAGATTTAAAAAGATTTTGGGTCAAACGTATAAGACGAATTTGGCCGGCAATGTTGTTTATGGTATCGGTTGTGATTATTGCTACAGCGATATTTAATCGTCCACTTTTTACTAAGGCAAGTAAAGATTTTGTTTCGGTTATTTTTGGTTTTAATAACTGGTATCAAATATTTAATAATATGTCGTATTTTGATCAAGGAGGAGCAGCCTCACCATTACTTCATTGTTGGTCTTTGGCGATAGAAACACAATTTTATTTAATTTTCCCATTGGTAATTGTTTTATTTAGTAAGTTAAATGAACCAGAGGGAAAAAAGAAAAAACGTTTAATGTTAGTAACATTACTGTTGATTATTGTATCATCATTGTTAATGTTTATTTTATTTGATCCAACAGGTGATCCAACTCGTATTTATTATGGGCTAGATACGAGAGCTTTCTCACTATTGGTAGGGGCAATGCTTGCGATGATTCACTTTTATTATCCACGTCTTAGATTGAGTTACCAATTTAGTACAATCATCAGTATTGCTTCATTGTTAGGTATCTTTATTATGGTAGCCAAAGTAGCAGGTTATGAAGCTTTCCTATATAAAGGTGGGTATTTGCTTGCTTCTGTTTTAACAGCTTTTGTTATTGCGGGAATATTAAAACAAAAAGGATGGCTTACTTATATTTTTTCATTACCAATATTAGAATGGATTGGAAAACTATCATATAGTATCTATTTATGGCATTATCCACTTATTATTTTATTAACAGGTGGTAAAAAAGCATCTGTAGGAATGATGATTTTAGAAGTTGTTCTTACTTTTGTAATGGCTAGTTTTTCTTATTACATTATTGAAACACCAATTCGTTACCATTTATTTTCAAATGTATTACAAGCAATGAAAGAACATACTGTATTTGCATCGAATAAGACAAAAAAACAATTTTCAATCGCATGCCTTGTTGTTTCTCTATTTGTTGTGAGTATTGTTTCAGTACGTTTTGTACCTAAAGAAAGTATGTCAGAACGTATGAGTATAGAAGCAAAAGTCAAAGAAAAAAAGAAAAAAGTTGTTCAACCAAAAACAGAAGTAACAAATCAAGAAACAGATGAAGATATATTGAATAGATTGAATATCTTTATGGTAGGAGATTCGGTGTCTTTAGGAGCACAATCTGCATTGCAAAGTGTATTTCCTAATGGTCGTTTTGATTGTAAAGAATCTCGACAATGTCAACAGGGCGTAGAGATGATACAAAATGAAATTACTCAAAATCATTGGCAAGGAGACGCTATTATTTTTGCTTTAGGAACGAATGGACCTATTAGCGATGAACTAGATCAATTACAAAAACTAATTAAAAACAATCAACATTTATTTATTTTAACTTTACATGATCCTTATGTTGATTGGATTGACGCTAATAATCAAAAAATAAAAGCAATATGTAAAAAATATAAAAATATTCATTTGGTTGATTGGGATAGTTACTGTACAGGACATAATGAATGGTTATACAGTGATGAAACACATATTAAACCGGATGGAGCAAATGAATATGCTAACTGTGTTAAACAAAGTGTATTAGAAGTTTATAAAAAACAACAAAAAAGTGATAAGCAAAATAAAAAAACGCAACAGGTTAAAGAAAAACAAAAAAATAACGATTTATGAAAGGCAATAGCCTTTCATTTTTAATATCCAAAAAAAGGGAAATATAAATTAACTATACAAAAATAAATGAAAGTTGTATGATGAAAACTAGGTGATGATATGAATAGAAAAAAAACAGATATGATGGTCAAAGGAGCGATGGTAGCGTCCTTGTTTGGTGCGTTGGGCGTTATTAATGTTTATACAGGAACGATGTTTGATATTATTTTTTCGTATGTCATGGTAGTCTTTATTGTTTGGTATACAGTGAAATACGATTATCGTTACGCATTGTTAGTGACATTGTGTACGGGTGTCATTTTATTTTTAGTAGGAGATTTATATTTTACATTTTATTCTACTTTAACTTTGTTATTGGGTATATTTTATGGTTATGGTTTAATAAAACATAAGAGTGATCGTTATATTGACTGGGGTCTACGTTTATTATCTGCCATTAAAAATGGAATTGTGTTTATCTTGCTTGGGGGCTTACTGGGCTTAAATGCTTATCAAGATTGTATAGAAATCTATCAAGATATTTTACATTTTATTCCTTTTGTTAAAAATGTGATTTCACCACATGTTGCCTTTGTATTATTAGGGATGGCATTAATATGGAGCGAAAGCTACATTATAAGGTGGTATTCTGACTTTTTTATGGTGAGAATTGCAAAAATAAAGAGTTGAAACAATGAATTATACAAAGATATCATGTATAATAATGAATAATAGAGGAGGAGTTATTAATGGTAAAAAAATTAATCCAGTTACGAAAGATACTCATATCACTATTATTACTGGAATTTATTTTTTCATTATTAGGTTATCTGTTTTTTAAATCAGAAGTTTCTTTTTTCTTGGCTGTTTATGTATTTATCAAGAATACGATTTGTATTCTTGTCATTTTATACGCTTCTTCTGTTATTAATGATGCAAATTATAGTGTCCAAGAAGCTTTAAATAAAGAAACAAAAAATGCCCTTATATTTGGTGGGGTTGGTTTAGTTAAATATGATGAAAATCGTAATATTGTATGGATGAGTGATCTTTTACATGAATTAGGTATTCGTCAAATAGGACATAAATTATTAGAATGGCAACCTTTATTAGCTTCTTTATTTGATGATGATGATGTAAAGGTGATTGACATTGAATCGCGTAAATATGAGGCTTATAACAGTAAAACATCAAGACTGATATTCTTAAAAGATGTGACTGATTATGAAACAGTAGCTAAAGAATATGAAGATCAACAACTATGTGTTGCTTACTTAACAATAGATAATTATGATGAATCTATTGAATATGCTGATGAACAAAAAGCAGCCTCTATCCAATCAACGACAAGACAAATTATTTTAGATTGGGCTGTCGCTAATGGAATTATTTTAAAAAGGTATAAAAGCGATGGTTATATTGCTATTTTTAATGAAAGAATCTATCGTAAACAAATTGAAGATCATTTTAGAATATTAGATGATTTTAAAAACAAAATAGAAGAATTAGGTGAAGTTATGGCTTTATCTATTGGAATTGGTCGAGGATCAACTGTACTTCGTGAATTAGAAGAAATGGCAATCAGTGCCATTTCCATGGCTTACTCTCGTGGTGGTGATCAAGTTATTGTTAAATCTAACAATGAAGATATTCGTTACTTTGGTGGTAATAGCGAAAGTAATGAAAAAATCAATCGTATTCGTGCCCGTGTTATTGCACAATCATTATCGGCTTTAATTAAACAAGCAGACAATATTATGATTATGGGACATAAACAATCAGACTTTGATTCTTTTGGAGCCAGTATAGCGATGCTTGCTATTTCAAGAGCTTATGAAAAGAAAGCTCAAATTGTGATTGACTTAGATTCTATTGAAGAAAAAACTAAACAGATTGCGACTGAATTAAAAAGTGATAAGCGTTATAATGATGTGTTTGTTTCACCAGCAAGAGTAAATGAGTATGTCCAACCGGGAACATTACTTATCAGTGTTGATAATCATAAACCAAGTCTAGCTATATCGGAAGCTTTATTAGATATGGTAGAAAATAAAGTCGTTATTGATCATCATCGTCGAGGTGAAGAGTTTATTGATTTACCATTATTGACATATTTGGAACCGGCGGCTTCATCAGCAGTGGAGTTAATTGTTGAATTATTCAATTATTTAAGAGAAGATATTACGGTAACTGAAAGAGAAGCAACGATTATGTACGCTGGTATGTTAATTGATACGAATTATTTCAGAACTCGTGTTGGATCAAGAACATTTTTAGCAGCGGCTTCATTAAGAGATATGCAAGCCAATGTAGCAAGAGCTTATGAATTTTTACAAGATGACTATAAAACAACGATTGAAAAGCTCTCTATTAGTGAAAACTGTTATCAATTTGGTAATGATATTCTTATTGCATATGGTAAAGAAGATGAATTTTATAGTCGAACATTACTTGCTAAAGCAGGTAATGAATTGATGAATATTGCAGGAATTAAAGCAGTGTTTATTGTTGGTAGAGTAAGTAAAGAAACTATTGCAATTTCGGCTAGAAGTAGAAAAGAAATAAATGTTCAAAGAATTATGGAACAACTTGGTGGTGGAGGTCATTTTTCAATGGCTGCTTGTCAAATCAAGGAAGATAATTTAAAGAATGTTTTGAATAGTTTAGAGGAAGCAATTAATCAGTATTTAGATGAAAGGAAGTTGGATTAAATGAAAGTTATTTTATTAGAAGATGTAAGAAAAGTAGGAAAAAAAGGAGAAACTGTTAAAGTATCTGATGGTTATGGACAAAACTATTTAATTAAAAATGGTTTAGCTGTTATGGAAACAGCAGGTTCTAAAAAGATTGCTGAAGCGCAAAGAGAAGAAAAAAGATTACAAGATTTAGCTGATAAAGCCAAAGCAGAAGAATTAAAAGAAGAAATTGAAAAATTAACTTTAGAATTTTATTTAAAATCAGGAAAAGATGGAAAAACATTTGGTAGTATTTCTACTAAACACATTGTTGAAGAATTAAGAGAAAAATATGGTATTCGTGTTGATAAAAGAAAATTTATTGATGCTAGACCAGTAGGGGCACTTGGTTATACAAATATGAAAGTAGAATTATATAAAGGAGTTGTCGCTACAATTAAAATTCACTTACAAGAAAAATAGGAGGTGGTTTGATGCCTAGAGAATTTCCTCATGACATTGAAGCAGAAAGATCATTATTAGGTTCAATGATTATTTCAAAAGAGAAATGTATTGATATTTTAAATAAAGCGATTGAATCTGATTTTTACGAAGAAGGACATCGTTTAATCTTTCATGCTATGAGTGAATTAAATACTCAAAATGTACCCATTGATGTGACAACCATCACTTCTTATTTATTAGATCATAATCAATTAGATAAAATGGGAGGAGTCGAATATTTACTCCAATTAGTTGATTCGGTACCAACGGTAGAACATAGTGATTTTTATTTAAAAATATTACATGATAAGGCTATATTAAGAAAAATCATTCGAGAAACAACTAAAATAGCTGAAGAAGCTTATGGCGATATAACGAATATTGATGATTTTATTGATGAAAGTGAAAAAACAGTTTTATCTATTACAAGAGATCGTAGTGCCGGAGAATTTGTTGATATCAAAAGAGTTATTAAAAATGTAACCGATCGTTTAAATTTACTTCAACAACATGATGGACATATTTCTGGTGTTAAAACAAACTTTGTCGATTTAGATAGAATTACATCAGGATTTCAAAAGGGTGATTTAATTATCTTAGCAGCTCGACCTGCGATGGGAAAAACAGCATTTGCGCTTAATATTGCCCATAATGTAGCCTATAAATCAGAAGAACCAGTGGCTATTTTTTCGTTAGAAATGCCTGCTGAACAGTTAGTACAAAGAATTATTTGTTCAATGGGAAGTATTGAAGGTTCAAAAATGCGTACCGGTGAAATTTTAAAAACAGATGCTAATAAATACTATGCAGCAGCAGAACATGTCAGCAAGTGTAATTTATACATTGATGATACACCGGGTATTAAGATTAATGAAATTATTGCTAAGAGTAGAAAGTTAAAACAGGAACATGGATTAAAATTAATTGTTATTGATTATCTACAATTAATTACCGGATCTTCACAAAATAGAGAATCAAGACAACAAGAAGTATCTGATATTTCTCGTCAACTTAAAATGTTAGCCAGAGAATTAGAAGTACCCGTCATTTCACTTTCTCAGTTATCACGTTCAGTAGAACAACGTCCTAATAAACGTCCAATGATGTCGGATTTACGTGAATCTGGAGCTATCGAACAGGATGCAGATATTGTTTCTTTCATTTATCGTGAGGGATATTATAAAGATCCTGCAGAACAAGGACAAGAAGATAATGGTTTAACAGAGATTATTATTGCTAAACATAGAAATGGGGCAACCGGTGAAGTTAATTTATCTTTCCAAAAGAACTTTAGTCGTTTTTCAAATTTAACAGATATTAACGCACCAGAGAGTGGTCCGGGTATTAAAGATATTAGAAGCTAGAGGTGAAACAATGTATCATCAATATCAAAAAGGATGGTTAGAAGTGATATGTGGATGTATGTTTGCTGGTAAAACGGAAGAACTCATTCGTCGTCTACATGTATTAAGTTATGCTAAACAAAAAATGGTTGTTTTTAAACCTAAAATAGATGATCGTTATTCAGATCATGAAATCGTCTCTCATTCAGGAATGAAAATTCCTTGTTATGTGGTTGAACAAGCCAAAAAAATTTTACCAATGATTGAAGAAGATATAGAAGTTGTTGCTATTGATGAAGCCCAGTTCTATGATCGTTCAATAGTAGATATTTGTGATTATTTAGCGGATAAAGGCATTAGAGTCATGGTATCGGGACTAGACACAGACTTTAGGGGTGAAGCTTTTCCGGTCATGGCAGAGTTGTTAACTCATGCAGAGTTCGTTACCAAGTTAACAGCAGTCTGTGCCAAATGTGGAGCGCCAGCAACACGTACTCAAAGAATTATTGATGGGGCACCGGCTTCGTTTGATGATCCTGTTATTCTAGTTGGAGCTAATGATTACTATGAACCACGTTGTCGTCATTGTCACGAAGTGACGCATAAACCTAAAAAAGAAGCATAAGTTCACAATAAATTAACAAAACTATATTATGATACAAGTGAAGTTAGTAGTAAACCTCCCTTAAGAACATAAATGAAAAAGGCACAAGTTTAACTTGTGTCTTTTATCATATTGAAACAAAATATGAATGAGACTATAATAATGACGGTGATTTTATGGAAAAGGGAAATGAAGTAGAACAATTAGAGGATGAACTTGAGGAAGTTGAAGAAGAACTTGAAGAGGAAGAGGAAAGTTATCTTGAGTGTGAAAGGTGGCATTGTTTCCTATTATTAATTACAGTAGGTGGGTTCTTTGGAGCTTATACTTTTGCTCAAAAAGGGGGTATCTTCTGTAATGCACAAACAGCCAATATTGTTTTATTTGGGATGGCATTAGGAAGAATGGATTGGTCTCAAGCACTTTATTTAATTATTCCTATTAGTGCATATTTTATTGGAACAATGTTTTCTGAATATACAGCATTAAAAATAAAGAAATATCGTAAATTAAGATGGGATACGATTTTAGTAGGTATTGAAATTATCACAGTTGTCATATTAGGACTTTTACCAAGCAGTGTACCTGATCAAGTATTCCAAGTAACAATTAACTTTATCTGTGCAATGCAGTTTAATACTTTTAGACAGGCAGAACACATTCCAATGGCTACAACTTTTGTTACAAATCATATTAGACAAACAGGAAGCTTTTTTGTTCGTTGGTTAAGAAAAAGAAGTGAAAAGAAATATTTATTTAGATCAATGAGACATTTATGTATGATTTTATGTTTTATTGCTGGAGCGATTATCTCTACAATTTTATGTCATTACTTTAAAGACCAGGCTATCTTTGGCGCACTTGTTTTCTTATTCATCTTACAAGGTGATTTACTATATGCTGATTTAGTCAAGGAAAAAGAAATGTTAGATAAAGTTCCAAGTGGGCATTAATGCCCATTTTTTCTTGTTTAAATCATGTATTTCATGTATTATTAATGTGCTATGAGTATAAAAATATAATGGAGGTAAAAGCTATGAATGAAAGTATGTTAGATAGATTGAAATCAATGGAAAATAGATTTGAAGAATTAGGACACATGTTGATGGATCCTGATATTGGTAGCGATATTAAAAAAATGACTGAAGTAACGAAAGAACAAGCCTCTTTACAAGCTGCCTATGATTTATTTCAAGAATATAAAAAAGTAGAACAAGGAATCAATGAAGCTAAAGAATTAGCTAAAGAAAATGATCCTGAAATCAAAGAAATGGCAAAAATGGAATTAGAAGAATTAGAAACAAGAATGCCAGAAATTATTTCTAAATTAGAAGTAGAGTTAATTCCAAAAGATCCAAATGATAATAAAAACGTAATTATGGAAATTCGTGGTGCTGCTGGTGGAGATGAAGGAAATATCTTTGCTGGTGATTTATACCGTATGTATGTCAAATACTGTGAAAGCCAAGGATGGAAAATTGATGTTTTAGAAGCAGACGAAGCTGAAGCCGGTGGATATTCACTTATTTCATTTAATGTTATTGGTGATGATGTTTATGGTAAATTAAAATACGAATCAGGTTCACACCGTGTTCAACGTGTGCCAAAGACAGAAACTCAAGGTCGTGTCCATACTTCTACAGCAACAGTTCTTGTTATGCCAGAAATGGAAGAAGTTGATGTTCAAATTAATAAAAATGATTTAAGAATTGATACTTATCGTGCCAGTGGTGCCGGAGGACAACATATCAATAAAACTGATTCAGCAGTCCGTATTACCCATTTACCAACCGGTATTGTTGCTGCCAGCCAAGATGGTCGTAGTCAACATGACAACAAAGATAAAGCAATGAAAACATTAATTGCCCGTGTTTATGATTATTATCAATCTCAACAAACAGAAGCTATTGATAGTGAAAGAAAAAGTAAAGTAGGTACTGGGGATCGTGCTGAAAAGATTAGAACTTATAACTATCCTCAAAACAGAGTTACTGATCATCGTATTGGTCTTACTATTCAACAATTAGATCGTATTATGGATGGTAAATTAGATGATATTATTACTGCATTAATCAATGAAGATCAAAGACTTAAATTAGAAGGACAAAAATAATGAAAACAGTAAAACAACTTATTAAAGAAGCTGAAAGTCATTTAGATGATGAACATAAAGATGTCAATGTAGCCAAAGTGTTATTTTATCATTTAGCTAAAAAAGAGCCTCATGAACTTTATTTAATGATGGATGAAGAAGTTGATTCTGAATTGGAAAAGCAATTTCTTGCGGGAATGGAAGAATATTATAATGGAAAACCAATTCAGTATATTAAAGGATATGAAACTTTTTTTGGCAGAGATTTTGATGTCAATGAAGATGTTCTTATTCCTCGTTATGAAACAGAAGAATTAGTAGAAAATATTTTATATCGTATAGATGATTACTTTAGTGATTATCAAGATATTCATTTATGTGATGTGGGAACTGGAAGTGGGGCTATTGCGATTACTTTGGCTCTAGAAGAACCTCGTTTAAAAGTGATTGCTACTGATATTTCTGATGATGCTTTAACAGTGGCTAAGCATAATGCTAAAAAGTTAGGAGCAAATATTGAATTTAGAAGTGGAGATATGTTAGAACCTTTATTAAAAACAAATGAAAAGGTAGATATCTTTGTTTCTAATCCACCTTATATTCCTAATGATCAAGAAATAGAAGCAATGGTTAAAGACAATGAACCTCATGTTGCTTTATTTGGAGGAAATGATGGTTTATATTTCTATCGTAAAATATTTAATGAAGTAAAACCATTACTTAATGATCGTGCATTATTAGCTTTTGAAATGGGATTTGATCAAAGAGAATTAATGGAAGAAGCAATTCATCAATTCTTTGGTGATGTTCCTTTTGAAATAATTAAGGATATCAATGGTAAAGACCGTATGTTATTTATTTACCATCATTTAAAAGATCATGATTAATACAGATAGATTAATTATCGAACCATTAAGTTATGATGATGCCAAGAGATTTAGTGAATACCGTGATAAAAAAGAAGTTGCAAAATATCAATCATGGCATCGCTATTCTTATAATCAAGCAAAAAAAAGAATTAATCAATGTTTAAAATACCCACTTACTAATAAAGTAGGAAACTATCAATTAGGTATCTATACCAAATATGATCATTATTTAATTGGTGATTTATATATAGAAGTTGACGGCTATACAACCTTTTCATTAGGTTATACATTAGATAGTCATTATTGGCATTATGGATATGGTAGTGAAGCAGTAAAAGCAATTTTAAATTATATGTATGAAACATATCAGTTTAAAAGGTGTTTGTGTCGTGTTTATCAAGATAATAGGCGCTCTATTCATTTATTAGAAAAACTAGGTTTTAAACGTATTAGTCAATCAAAATTCTTTCAAGATGCACTTTATACTAAGGATTTAAATGATAATATAAAATAATGTCATTATATGGATGATAAGCAATGATTAAAAGCAACAGATACATGTCATGTGTATTTGTTGTTTTTTGTTATAAATGAAGTAAGTTGTTTTTGTTAACAAAAATGTAAAGTTAGGTTGCTAGTGAAATGAAACAACAATGTTATAATTTATTTAGGAGATGACGATAATGTTTAATGAAAAACTAATCTATTATAGAAAGAAAAATATGCTTACTCAGGAAGAGTTGGCTAATCAATTAAATGTTTCAAGACAAACAATCACAAAATGGGAAACAGGATATATTTATCCAAATGCTGAATATTTAATCAAGCTTTCCAATCTTTTTGGTATTTCTATAGATACTTTGATTAAAGAGGATGATTGTATAAAAATGGATAGCAGCAAGATTGAAATAAATGAACTTGTACATTTCCTTGTAAAAGCAAAGAAGGCAACCTATGCAAGTAAGAAAAATAAAATTAAATCTTCTAGAATGGCGTCACATGATTACTCTTATAAAGAAAATGAGTATACTTATTTTGATTCTTTTTTGGAATGGACCATTTTAGTGGAGAAGAAATCGTCTACAAAGATGAAATTCCTTGTTGGTCAATGAACTATTACGGTAAGGTTATAGGAAAATATTTTGATGGTAATTTTTTGAAAGAGGTCTTATTGCAATGTGATGAGAAATTACCTATTAGAGGACCATTTATTTATCAAAAAGGTGAGTATCTATATCTTTTTCATGTTCATGGTCAAATTGATTTTTTTATGGCAATGAGGAAATTTATTACCAGTCAAACAAAATTTATGAAGGACTCATTCATGGTGGGATTGTAAAATGAATGATCAAAAAATTATTTGATAATGAAAAATATGAATTATATAATGTATATAAGTCGTGAGTTAGTCGTGAGTTAGTCGTGAGTTAGTCGTGAAAATTACATGAGCAAAGGAGATAATTAATGGCAATACCAATTACAATTGATAAATTATTAAATGATAACGTTGTTGAATGGGCTAGAATTGAATTTAAAGAGGGATGGAATCCAGACAGTACATTAAAAACAATTAGTGCTTTCGCCAATGATATTGATAATTGGGGTGGAGGATATATTGTTATAGGTATTGAAGAGAAAGATGGAAAGATTGTTAAACCAATTAAAGGTATTGATGTAAATGATATGGATAGTATACAAAAAAGTATTTTGAGATTTTGCAAGTTTCTTAAACCATCATATATTCCAATTAGTGAACCTGTTTATTATGAAGGAAAATTACTATTGTTATTATGGTGCCCAGGAGGATATGATCGACCTTATCAATGTCCTAAACATCCTACTAATAAAGATTCAAAGAAGACATATTATATCAGAAAATTGTCAAGTACAATAGAAGCGACAAATCTTGATGTAAAAGAATTAATAGCCTTAACGCACAATATTCCATTCGATGATAGAATTAATTTAAAATCAAATTTACAGGATTTAAAATATCCATTAATTAGAAATTACTTAGAAGAAGTTAATAGTAATTTGTTGAATAACATTGATAATAAAAATATTGAGCAATTGGCTACTGATTTAAAAATTGCTGAAGGTCCTAAAGAATATTTTAAACCATTAAATGTTGGATTGTTATTTTTTAATGATAATATAGAAAAATTTTTCCCATATAGTCGAATTGAGTTAATTAATATTCCTGATCCTACAGGTCAGGGAATGGAAGAGAGAGTATTCAGCGGACCAATAGACCAACAATTAAGGGATGTGTTGAATTTCATAAAGAATAATATTATTGCTGAAAAAATATTTAAAGTAGATAATCAAGCTGAAGCTATAAGAGTTAAAAATTATAGTTATGAAGCATTAGAAGAATTTATTTCAAATGCTGTATATCATAAATCATATCAAATTCATGAGCCTATAACTATACGTATAGAAAATGATAAAATTGAGATTACAAGTCTGCCAGGACCAGATAGATCTATAAGTGATCAAGATATTAAAAGTTTCAATATGAGAACTCGTCGATATAGAAACAGGCGTATTGGTGATTTTTTGAAAGAGTTACATTTGGTTGAAGGAAGAAATACAGGTATACCAACAGCTCTTAAATCAATAAGGGAAAATAAATCACCATTGCCACAGTTGTTGACAGATAAAGATAGAACTTATTTCTCTGTTATTGTGCCAATACATAATGCATTTAAAATAGAAAAAACTGAGAATAAAAGTTCTAGAAAAAGAAGAACAAAAAAAGAAATAAAAGAGTTAATATTAGAACAATTAAATGATGAGGATTTTTCTGCAACGAGTTTATATAGACAATTAGGATATTCGGGTGGCATATCGAAGACTTTCAAGAAATGCATTGAAGAATTAATTAAAGAACAAAAAATTGAATATTTGGAAGAACAAAAAAATGCTTCAACTAATTTACTAACAAAAAAGTAATATTTTTCAATTTGAGATGTAAATAACTCACTGTTTTTTGATAAAATAGTGAGTTTTTAGTTGTTTAAGTCACACAATTTTCAAAAAACAGTGAATAATTAATAGTTGGTTAAAGAAATCTTCAAGATTTTATCATTACTCTTTTTAATGACAAATTATGCATTTTCACCCCTATATAATATAGCCGAGGTGGGGAAAATGGAGTTTATTATATCAAAACGTAAGAAACAAACAACCAATATGATGATGCCCGTCAGTTTGTTTTTAGTAACGTTAGGCTTATCATTAATTATGATTGATCATACATCAGTATGTTTTGTTTTACCGATTCTACTCGTTGCTTTAAGTAGTGGGTATTTATATGTTTTTATCTATTTAGTGGCTTTAGCGATGACTTTGTTATTTGTAGAAAATAGTATGATGACGCAATACATATCATTAACAGGACTTATTGTTTTTTATTTGTTGAGTTATTTTCATTTCTTTAAAACAAAGTATATGCCACTTGTTTTAACTGCGATTACAGCTATTTTTTTATATGTTTTTCATTACACTTGGATTCAAATAGGGGTGATTTCATCAGTGACACTCATGAATAGTTATTTATACTTACAACTGGTACCAATTATCATGCATAATAAAGCAGATGTTTATACACCTGATCGACTGATGATTATCAGTATTATCGTTTTAACGATGATGACGAGTCTGATGCCTTTAAATGTAGCGTACATGATGATCCTAATTCGTTTTTATTTATTGATCACTATTTATTATCTAACAATTCAAACAATTGTACCAGCTATCTTTTATGTTTCTATTCTATTAATCCTGATGTCTTTACAAATGCAAAATGATGTCTTGGCTTTAATTTTGCCATTAAGTTTTTATTTATTATATCAACCTAAAAATAAATATATTTTTACAGGTTATTATTTATTAAGTCATATTATTCTTCCTTTTTTTATTACTTATCAGTATCAATATTATACGTTAATTATTGTTATTTCAGCGGGGTTATTTGTGTTAACACCCCAATTTAAAAATAGAAAGATCATAGTATCTGATGATTATCATGATATGACGAAACAAAATCGTTTAATGAGTAAGGCTGATTCATTTGCAGCACTATTTCAGCAGCTCACAGACGTTTTCATGGATAACCCCAAAAATTCTTATTTATCACAATATATAGGTTATGTTTATGAGGATGTTTGTAGTCATTGTTCATCTTGTGAATATTGTTTTTATTCTAAAGACGGTGTGAGTCGTTTAGGTAAATTATTATCTAAAGGAATGAAAGAGGAATTTAAACAAGAGGATTTAGATTATATTCAAAAGTATTGTGTTGATCCCATCAATTATCAAGAAACTATTAAAAGATATCGTCGTAGTTATGAAAATATGATGAAAGTTGAAAATGCCAATAGACATATGAGGAAAGATTTATTTAAAGAATTTTCGATGATAAGTCATGTCTTTTCAGATTTTTCAAAAACAATCCAAAGACTTCCTCAACAATTAGAAAAGAGCCTTATTGAACATTTACAGGCTTATCAATTTGATATTGTTTATTTAAAAAAACATCAAATTGATCAATCGACCTATACTTTAGAAATAGGTTTAAGAGATGTTAAAAAGAGTGTTATTGAAGAAGAACTTATCCCAATATTAGAAAACTTTTTAAATCATTCTTTAGAAGTCCTTTCTATTTATGATCATCCTCATTATCTAGGTTATACTTCTATTGTATTAAAGCATCAATTATTATTTCATATTCAATATGGTTACCAACAATTTTCATTAGATCAAAATGATTGTGGAGATAGTTACTGTTCATTCCATCATGATCAACATTTCTATATGGTTTTATCTGATGGGATGGGACAAGGTTTACAAGCGGCTAAAGAAAGTCGTTTGGCTTTAGAAATCTTTACAAAGCTCATTAAAAACGGAATTGAATTGAAAGATACTTTAAGATCATTAAATAGTTTATTAAAAATAAAAAATCAAGGAGATATGTATACGACTCTTGATTTATGTGATTTTGATTTAGTTTCTGCTAAATTGAAAATGATTAAATATGGTGCTTTTGAAAGTTATGTCATGAGAGACCATAAAATAGAAACCATCAAAGCCTGTTCATTACCTATGGGAATGGCTTCTAAACTAAAAATGATGTCCTATGAAATGAAATTATGTCCTCATGATATCATTATCTTAGTCAGTGATGGGGTTGGCAATGAATTTATTGATATACTTGAAAGAAATAAAGAGGAGATTGCTTTGTTACATCCAAGTGAAGCAGCAACACTCTTAATGTCTGAAGTTTTAACCTTACATCATTTAGATGATATGAGTATTATTGTTTTAAAGGTTGAAAAAAATAATTAGTTTCTTTTATAATAATTGTGGTGATACTATGAATGAAGCATTATTAGATAAAAAATTAAAATATATTGTAGGGGTATCGGGAGGAAATGACTCGATGGCCCTTTTAAATATGTTAAACGAGAAAGGCTACTTGATCTATGTTTGTCATGTTAATTATCATATTCGTCATGATAGTAATGAAGATCAAGTATTGGTAGAAAAGTATTGTAAAAGCCACCAAATCCCTTATTTTATAAAAGAAGTAGATTTGCATGATTATCACGAAGATAACTTAGAAATGAAGGCGCGTCTTATTCGTTATGATTTCTATCGTGAAATAGGGAAACTACATCATATTCATCATGTCATTTTAGCTCATCACTTAGGCGATGTTTTAGAAACAATGATCATGCAATTACAGCGAGGAAATGTAAAAGGATACCTAGGAATTCAAGAAAAAACAGTGATTCAAGATATGGTTATTGTACGTCCTTTATTAAATACAACCAAACAAGAACTAAGAGATTACTGTGCATTACAACACGTAGACTATCACGAGGATTATACAAATCATGATGATCATTATCGTCGTAATGCAATTAGATTGCATGTTTTACCGACTTATAGTCAACAACAAATCAGTTTGTTGTTGAAACAAATGGTAGAACATAATCAAAGAATTGATGAACAAAATAAACAATTACAACCATTATTTGATCAATATAATCAAAAGCATTATTTATCATTAAAGGATATTCAAGAAGAACAATTGCCATTAGTGATTTATTATATGTTAAAAAAAGTCATTTACCCGCCACTCATTAGTGATGCTTTAATTCAAGAAATAATC
>OLOG01000664.1_pt1 | contig 28464 bp, 27 predicted proteins | sample 1672351 | NCBI WGS metagenome assembly OLOG01 (sample SAMEA3136674, study PRJEB25190) | human gut metagenome | biome: human gut; feature: human-associated habitat; material: faeces | place: Austria | collected 2013 | reverse complement strand
TTCCTTTTCGACTGCCTCCCTCTCTTTCGAGTGCTCGTTTATACTACCATCTTTTTTCTTGTTTGTCTACTCTTTTTTCCCTTTTTTTATCCTTTTCTTTTATCTCTTTTCCTTTTGTTTTAAAAAACCACCTTTTTATCATTGTTTTTTTAAATTACATTAATCTAAATTTTTTTACACCCATTTTCAAATAAATTAGACAACACTCTCTACTTATTATATAATAGTATTATATTATTATTTGGAGGTACATATGAAAGATGTTACATTAGTCATTATGGCTGCTGGTATTGGTAGCCGTTTTGGTAAAGGTATTAAACAACTTACTCCAGTTGGTCCTCATGGTGAAATTATTATGGATTATTCTATATATGATGCTATGCAAGCTGGATTTAATAAAGTTGTCTTTGTTATTAGAAAGGACTTAAAAGAAGAATTTGATCGAGTGATTGGTTCTAGAATTAAGCAAGTTATTAAACTTGATTATGCTTATCAAGAATTATCAAATATTCCTGAGGCTTATCAAACTCAATTTAAAGAAAGAACAAAACCTTGGGGAACTGGACAAGCTATCTTATGCTGTAAGGATTTAATTCATGAGCCTTTTTTAGTTATTAATGCAGATGACTATTATGGACAAAACGCCTTTAAAGAGGCTTATCAATATTTAACTCAAGAACATCCATCAAATAAAGAAGATATTGCAATGGTTAGTTTTATCTTAAAAAATACATTAAGTGATAATGGTGGGGTTACTCGTGGACTCTGCCACGTTGACCAAGATCATTACTTAACTGATATTGTTGAAACTCATAATATTGAAAAAGGTGATGGTTATGCCTTTGTTAGAAATGATGATCATAAAGACAAGATTGATTGGAATAGTTTTGTTTCTATGAATATGTGGGCATTCCAACCAACAATTTTTAAAGTTTTAAATCAAGAATTTGATCAATTCTTAAAAAATGTTCCAGTTAGTGATTTAAAACAAGAATTCTTGTTACCTACTATTGTAGGAGACCTACTTAAAAATGATCAAGCTACTGTTAAAGTTTTAAGTTCTCCCGATAACTGGTTTGGTGTGACTTATCAAGAAGATAAACAAATTGTCATCGACAGTATCAAAGAACTTGTTGAAAACCATACATATCCTGAACAACTATATTAATTACAAAAGCAACTCTATTTCGAGTTGTTTTTAAAAACGACCAATTTACTTAAAATATAATTCAATACAATAACAATGACATTAACAACAACTTTAGAAATCATATCATTTAAAAGATGATTATTCACAAGTGTCCACATCAGCGTCATATCAAGAACCCCAGTAGCAAGTCGTGAACCAAAAAATGAAATCATTTCTTTAATAACTTTTTTATTATGACTATTAAATACATATTTTCTATTTGTTATGTAAGCAAATAAAACAGATAAAAACCATGCTAAGGCATTAGAAATAAGATAATGGATACCTAGTAACTCTGCGCTTATGTAATAAGCAACGATATTAACTACTGTCGTGAGAACACCAAATATTAAATATAATAATATTTCTTTATTTTTATATATCAGTTCTTTCATAAAAACTCCTTATTACACAAATAAATTGATGATAAAGACAATCACTATTATAAATAGTATAAACTTTATTGTATCCATATCCTTCAATATTTCTAATTTTCTTTTGATTCCTCTGGCAACCCTTACTTTCAATAACTGATCAATCATTTCGTTGGTCATATCCATGAGACCTTTTGCACAATAAGGCATCAATAAAACAAAATAAGTAATGGTATATTGTGATTTAGCTTCCCAAAACAAGTGAAATAGAAAACCACCAATAAATATTGTCGGTAACAACAAACGATGTAATTTCATATGTCGACCGGTAAAGTAAATATAAGCTAATGTACCTAACAAAACTACTGATTCAAACACATTGAATATTTGATACCATAATTCACTTTGAATATAAAAACTACTATGTCTGGTAACCCAAGTACCTTGAAAATCAGGGTTACACCACTGAGATACCGTTTTACGATATAAAAAGTTAATAAATTTTCCAGGATTAGATAAATAATCACTCAATGTATTAGATAAATCTGTTTTTGCCCTTTCGTTAGCTAGTTCATAATTTCCATTGGTATTTTCATAAACACTCCAATTATACCCATTAAACCATCCAGGCATTTCCGGCGTGTCTTGTAATCCCATTTCTACATAAGCAATCATGGGAATTCCTTTCCCTAATTCTATATCTGTCATATTTTTTATAATTGTATTAGGAATAAAAGAAGAGGCAAAATAGGCAGGTACAAATAAAATTAATAAAATAATGGATTGATAACGTTTATTTAAAACGATATCAAAAATGATAAAAATCAACATCGCAACAAATACAATCAAATAATTTGATTTAAACATCATCGCAAAAATAATACTTATAATAGACGATAAAATATATCTAATTTTACCTGATTCAAAATATTCATAACCTGATAAAATCGCAAGCAATGAAAAAGCTAAACCAAAAATATTTCCGTAAACAAAAGCGATATAAAAAGTTAGTGGAAAAAACAGAACCAACAAAAATAAAGTCCAGTTTTTTAGTTCCTCATTTCTAAAACTGATTGTTGATATTTGGCATAAGCAATAATAACTAATTAATAAACCAAAAATATTTAATACTTGAAAAGCCTGGTAATTATTATCACCAAAAAGAAATGATAGATAATAAAGTATAACAACGATTCCTGCTTGATTAGAACATTTCCCAACATATCCAGTTGGCATAAAATAACTGTAATTGCCATTTTTTAATCCCGAAGCTGCCTCTAAAATACTTTGTTGATCCGCAACAGGAACAAAATTAATAGTAAATATCATAAAAATACCAACAATCAATAAAATTAAACTTACTATTAAAAATATTTTATTAAAATAATACGTATCCTGTGTCTTATATTTCTTTCTAATAAAATATAAAACAATAACAATAAAGATAAACCAGCCAAGCAACCAGAATGGTCGATCAGCAACAATTGTTGTATGCTCATCCCAACTTAAATAAGCATTAGTAAAAAGACTTAATAATGTAAGAAGTAATATAATAACAGTAAAAAAGCCTAATACAACATTTTTACCAAATTTCTTTAGTTTTGAATCAAACATATATTCACCTTCTTATATAATAGAGTTCATATTTTCTAAACATAATCTTATATATTTTTCATAACAAAGTCCAAAGAATACAATATACGCTATGATGATTGTTAAAATAGAATAATTATATTTAATAAAATTCTTTGTTTCTAATACATTGGCTATGTATTCGTAACCTATACTGATAAATAAGGCTAATGGCACAAGTATTGACATAATGTAACGACCTTGTGGTTGATAGTCGATAGAATAAGAGTATTTAATTGATAATACTATAGGAATTAACATACATAAAATTAAGCATATAATGAAATAAGGTTTCAACTTAAATTTTAATTGATAATTATTCTTCAATCCAATAATTGTTGATCCTAGACCAAGTATACTCAATAATACATAACCAACAAATAGAATATTGCTGATAATATACTTCATATAGCCAGAAGCACAAACAAAACTTTTAGCTGTATCAATAAACCAATTTGTGTGAAGAAGCATCGAAACAACACCAATACCTTGATGCTCATATGTCATTCTTTTTGATAACTGATAACCATCTTGAGCATATTTTTCACCACATTCATACATTGAATTCATTCCTAGAAAATCACCATGATGGATCATGGCATTTCTAATAAAGAACCAACCGCCAATAATAAATGCTGATAATGCAATAATCATTCCTCTAACAAAAAAGGTCTTTAAATCAAATCCAGCCTGATAACAACTTATACAATAAACAAAAATACTACATAAAATAAAGCCATAAGCATTATAGTAAGTTAAAGCACATAGACCGATAGATACTCCTAAAAAGACACAATAAAAATATTGCCAATTTGTTTTAATTCCTTTAATCCATGCATAAACAATCAATGCTGTTGTCATCACTGAAAATGAATCATTATTTAAATAAAGTGATAAATAGAAAAATTGTGGTAATAAAGTCACAATAATGGAAAAAAGATAAATCGTGATCTTTTTATTATAGATTTCTTCACCTATTTTACAACATATAAAAAATGTGATAGAACCCGCTAAAACACTTGTTAATCTAGCAGCCACTAATAAATAACTTGCGTTATGAGTAAACAAGGCTACTCCTTTCATAAACAAAACACTTATTAATGAAGGTAAATAGGGTGTAAAGCCATATGAAAATCCCCATATGGCATTCAATATTTCTTTTTCATTTCCATTAGGTAATGTTCCATGATTCATAATGTATTGCGGAATACTATATCTCATATATTCATCTGGAGCCTGAGACATCACTAACCTTGTTGAACAAATAAACATCAAGATAAAAATAAGAATTGTCCCTATTAAATATCCTTTGTTATTCTTTATATTATTTTTCATTGATAACCTCTTTTTTATTAATATTTGTATCCTTCACGATATAAACCGGTCTTTTCTTTGTTTCTAAATAAGTCTTTGATAAGTATTGCCCTAATATTCCTGTACAGAATATTTGAATTCCTCCAATAAGCGTAATAATACATACAAGTGATGGCCATCCACTTGTTGGATCATTAAATATCAATGTCCTTACTATAATAAAAATGATAAAAATAAGAGCGATAAATAACATCAACATACCAAGTAATGACGCTATCGCTAAAGGTGCTGTAGAAAAAGCAACAATTCCTTCAATGCTATATAAAAGTAGTTTCCAAAAAGACCATTTTGTTTCTCCGGCTACCCTTTCTACATTTTCAAACTCTATCCATTTTGTTTTAAATCCTACCCAGCCAAATAGACCTTTACTAAAACGATTATATTCTTTTAACTCTAATAATGCATTGACAAACTGTCTTGTCATTAAGCGATAATCTCGTGCTCCATCCATAAGTTCAGTATCTGATATTTTATTCATCATTTTATAAAAGAGTCTGGCAAAAAAAGAACGGATTGGGGGTTCTCCTTTTCTGGTTACTCTTCTCGTTGCCGCACTATCATAACCTTCTTCTTTAATAGCGCGATACATTTCGGGTAAGAGTCTTGGCGGATCTTGTAAATCAGCATCCATCAAGCAAACATAATCTCCTGTACTGTTTTCAAAACCAGCATACATGGCTGCTTCTTTACCAAAATTACGTGAAAATGATATGTATTTTACTCTTTGATCTTTTTGAGCAAGTATTTTCATAATTTCTAATGTTCTATCTTTTGAACCATCATTTATCAATAACAATTCAAAATCAACTTCTTTCATTTCATTCATGACTTTACTCATTTCATCATAGTAATAATTTAATGCTTCTTCTTCATTATAACAGGGTACAATAACTGTTATTTTTTCCATTTAGTACAACCTCCCATCTATATATCAAAAAACTAAACTTATTAAGTTTAGTTTTGACTCTATTTATTTGGATATTCGATACTAAATCCTCTAAAGATACCAGATCTGTTTTCATTACAACAATCTAGCATGTTTTTATAACCAGCATCATCATTATAAATAAATCTTCCATCTGTTTCTTGTTCAGGTTCCCCTACAAGACGTCTTACTTTTGTGTATGCCATTTTGCCATCTAGAGGTACTGTCCCATTTTTTGTAACTACTTCTACATTTTTTAATGTTTTATCAAATTCATTTTCTGATAAAGGATCATACTTTACTTCTAAAAATGTAACAGAAGCTTCAGATACTTTAATTGTTTTTTTAGTAGGATTTTTATAACGTAAATACATATGGGCAACATCACCGTTATCTAATTCAACATTTAGATAGGCAACCATTGAAGATATCCCTTCTTTAGGTAAATCAACTTCACTTGGATCTTGACCTGTACTATTTAATGTTACTGTCCCAATTTGTTTTAAATAATTTACATATTCACCTACTGTTTCAGGAATCGCAATTTTATGGTCATCAATTGTAAAGTATGAAATTAAGCCATTTGATTCTTCAAAATCATCTACTGTTTTAATTTTGATACCATCATCTGATGGGGATACTTTACTAGAAGAACTAGAACTATCTTTACTACACCCTGTAAGTCCGACTACCATCATCAAAGCCATCGTGACAGTCATAATTTTCTTTAACATATATTTTCCTCCATGAATATAACTACATAGTTACTCTACTTTATTACTATATAACAATTTAACTTTATCTACAATTCTTTTTTGTTTAAGAATAATTGTTCATAATCACTGACAATTTTATGCCAGCTATAAGCTTCTTGAATTCTTTTTTTAGATTTTTCTCCTAATTCATCAATATAATTTTGTTGAAAACCATCGACATGCTCTATTAATTGGCTTAAACTTCCCGCTTCTTTTCCCCAGTAAACACATGAATCTAAGCCAACTTCTTGATTAAATCCAACATTTAATAATAAATTCAATTTGGTTGAACCCAACGCTTCTAATAAAGATGGGTTTGTTCCCCCTACTTCATGACCATGTAAATAACCATAAGCATGATGTCTTACTGTTTTTAATAATTCATCATCATAGATTGTTCCCACAAATTTAATTCTTTTGTCATTTTCAAAATGATATTTATTTTTTAAGATATGATATAACTTATTATCTTGGTATCCTGTAACAATAACTAAATCCTTCGTCGTCTTAGTTTTCATAAATTCTTTAATCATTGTTTCATAGTTATTTTCTGGAACAAATCGACCCACGATAAGATAATATTCATTTCTTCTTACATCGTGTTCTTGAGCCCATTTATCAAACTTTTCTTCATTGGTTTGATCTACTACATCTGCACCATAAGCAATATAGGTTGTTTGAGGATGATATTTTTTGTAATCCTCTTGAATATACTTCTCTATATTTTTTGAGTCACAGATGACATAATCTGCATGTTTAATCATTAATCTTTCTGATAATTTCCAATATCTTCTAATAAACCAATTCCATTTAGCTCTTTTAAATTCATGTCCATCAGGATTAATAAAAACTTGTATGTTTTTTTGATGAAATAATTTGACATACTTGCTTAAAAATGGACCAATACGACAAGCGAGAATATAAACAATAGCGTCATCGATTTGATGATCTTGTACATATTGATAGATTTGTTTTAAAGCAGCAATATCATAATAGACTGCTTTAGCTGGTCCAATTTGTGGCACTTGAACTTTAAAACAACGTGCATTGTTATATTCAAATTCTTCATTTTTATCACTTAAACATGCAACATGATATTTAATATCTTCACTTATTTTGTTTTTGGTCAGATTTTCGACAAAGGTTTCAAACCCACCATAATTAGCAGGTATCCCCTTACTTCCTATAATAAATATATTTTTCATTTTTACATACCCTTCCAGAACAATTGATATAATGTGTTGTATAAAAATAAATCTAGGTTTTTTAATGAAGGAATGAATTTCCCTTGTTTTTTCATCATGTATTTATATTCAATCGTTCTTTTTAATAAATTTACGTTTACATTTTGACAATGATTTTTTAATAGTTTTAACATTTCTGTATTTGATGCATGAACCTGATCAATGCTACCCGATACATTTTCACCTGTATAACTGTGCGTATAGAGTACATCATGATTTACGACAAATTTACATTTTTGATCAATCATAAGTAACCATAACATATAATCATCTGCCGAATTAACAGTCATAATATTTTCTTTCCAAAAAGATGGAATACTTTCTTTTTTAATAAGGCATTGACCTGGAGAAACTATTAAGTCTCTTACTTTAATAAAGCCTATTTGTTTTTTTAAATAGTTTTGTGAGCGTTCATTCTTGTATATAAGACATTTTCCTGTAGATGATTCCATCACTCCGTTAGCGATACATAAATCACCATCTTGAATATGTTCTAACTGACTTTTAATAAAGTCATCTGTTATTTTATCATCTTGATCTAAAAATAAGATATATTGTCCCTTAGCTTGTTTTAAACCATGAACCCGTGATTGATGTATGCCTACGTTCTTTTCATTATTACAAAGATGAATATTTAAATCATCATGATTTATTTGAATTATATCATCAGGATAATCATTAACAAAAATAACTTCTAGTTCTTTTTGTGATAATTCTTTATTCTTTTGAATTGTTTGTAATAATGGCTCTATATATTTTTGTCCTTTATATAAAGGAATGATAATAGATACATCCATGTAATCCCTCTTTCTAAACTTCTTCAAATATTTCTATTAATGTTTTAGAAATATGATTGACATCATATTCTTTGGCTGTTTGATAAGCTTGATTTTTTATTTGATCTAATTGAGTTTGATTTAAAGAAAGAATAAATTCTATTTTATCTTTTAAATCTTTTCCATCTCTTGGAACAAAGAAAAAACCATTTTGTTTATCTTTAATATAGCTTGTAGGTCCTGCCATATTCGATGCAATAACAATACTTTTACATGCCATAGCCTCTAATCCTACTAATCCTAAACTATCACTTTTTCGATATGTTGGAAAACAAAAAATATCAATAGCACTATAAAAAGTAGCTAAATCTTTTTGAGTTTGCATTGGATATTTTTTTATAAGTGAATCTAAGTTATATTTAGAGATAAGCTGATTAGCCATCTCTTGTTCTTCACCTACACCAACCATACAGAATTGATACTTTTCTTTGTGTTCTAATTGATTGATTGCTTCAATAAAAACTTCCCAACCTTTTCTTTTTTCATATCTTCCAATATAACCAATACATATTTTATCTGGATCTAAACCTATTTTTTCTTTTGCATTTTCTATATGTTGAAAGATATCAAAATTAATACCTCCTGATGGAAAGACTTTGACTTTTGATGAAGCCATTTGATAATCTTCCATCATGATATTTTTAAAATAAGATGATGGTGTAATACATAAGTCAATCATCGGTATCACTTCTTTAACTAAAGGAATAAATTTTTCGTCATGTTTATCTTCCGGTACGACATCATTACCATGAACGTTAACTACCACTTTTATATTAGGTTTCATCTTTTTTATGATTTTTACCAATAAAGCACAATGAGAAATATAATGAGCATACAAGATATCATAGTGTCCAAATAAAGCAAAAAGGATACTCTTTAAATAAAATACTGTATAACCCCATAATTTACCCAATTTTGAATCTTTCTTTTTAAGTGCTGATACACTGACCTTGTATCCATTGTTTTCTAAAATATGAGCTGTATTTCTAACAAAGACACCATAATGTTTGTATTTCTTTGATGGATACATATTTGAAATAATGAGTATTTTTTTCATATTTACCTCTTATTTAATTACATTCATCAGATCACCCATAAATGTTTTAAAGTGACCATATATTTTGTATTTTCCTGTTATATAATATTTAACTAATGCCATTGCTTTCTTATTTTCCATAGCCTTAATTCTATAAGATAAATAATCTTGGTAACCCAGACAATATTCTTTTTGTTTTCTATCTAAGTCTAGGGTTAATGCAAACGCTACATTATTTACCTGTTTTTTAGTTTGTCCAATTCTTTGATTAACACGTTTCTTTTTCTCTTCAAGATAACTGTCATCAGTAATATTACTTAAGCCAATGGTATTATGATTATGAATACGATAATCAATCAATGGTAAGTCTAAATAATAACATCCATCTTTGATGGAAGAAATCATATTGAGTTCCCAATCATGAGGTAATAACCCGGTTGTTTTTTCTAAATAAATATTAATGACTTCTCTTTTAATTGCCATCGTACACCCTTGTGAAAAATTCATTTCCAATAAACTGCTTAACGGAATAAGTGTTAATATATCTTTTACTTCTTGAAATAAAAGATTATTATTTGATCTTCCCTTTATTTTATCAACCTTAAAACATTTTCCATCTTGATCCATAAAATTAAAAGAAGAAGCTAAAGTAAGAACTTCTTGATGCATATATCCAACCATTGTTTCTATTTTATCAAGGTGCCAACGATCATCTTGGTCACATAAAAAAACAATATCACCGGTTGATATTTCTAACCCTTTTTTAAAGTTTGCACGATATCCTAAATTCTTATCATTTTTTATTATTTTCCATTTATCTAATTGATAACGATTTATATATTGTTCTATCAAATCATAACTTGAATCTGATGAACAATCATCTATAATGATGGCTTCATCAATTTGATATGATTGATTTTTCAATGAATCTAATTGTTCTTTTAAAAAATGTACACCATTATATACGGCCATAACTACAGAAATTTTCATAATCTTACCTTCCTATAACAAACACAGTATAACATATACGGCAATAGAAAGAAATATAAAGCAAAACACAGCCAAATGGCTGTGTTGTTTTAATATTCAATTTCTTTTAAATAACGACTTAAAGCATCTTGCCATGTAGGTAATGGTTTAAAGCCATTTTTTACCAATTTAGATTTATCTAAACGACTATTAAAAGGTCTTGCTGCTTTAGATAAACCATATTCTTCTGTTGTAACTGGTAGAACTTCCGTTGTATATCCTGCTTGTTTAAAGATTTCTACCGTGAAATCATACCATGAAATATAACCACCTTCATTAGTTGCATGATAATAACCATATTGATCACTTTCTGCCATATCAACTAATAATCTAGCTAAATCATAAGTATAAGTAGGTGTTCCTATTTGATCACAAACAACTTTTACTTGTGGATATTTCTTTCCTACATTTAACATGGTTTTAATGAAGTTTTTACCATTAATACCAAATACCCAAGCAATACGTACAATAAAGTATTTATCTAAATTATGAGCGACTGCTAGTTCACCATCTAATTTTGTTTGACCATATACATTTAATGGTGCATAATCTTTACAATCCGGATCCCATGGTTGATCTCCTTGACCATTAAATACATAATCAGTAGAAATATAAATCATTTTACAATCTAGTGTTTTACAAACTAATGCAATATTTTCTGTACCTTTGGTATTAACTGCTTTTACCTTTTCTACTTTATCATCATCTTCAGCTAAATCAACAGCTGTCCATGCTGCACAGTGAACAACAACATCCGGTTTCACTGACATCAACACTGATTCAACAGCTTCTTGATCAGTAATATCTAATTGAACATAATGACTAAAATGGTCATTACTTTCAGTGATATCACTACCAATAGCTTCATATCCTCTTTTATTGAGTTCGTTCATGACGTCATAGCCTAATTGACCATTGACCCCTGTTACTAATACTTTCATTATTTTACCTCCAAATGTGTAAATTTATTATATTAATCTTTATCCAAAACAAAAGCTTTCTTTAAACTTAAATTAGGATTATAGAAACGATCATTATAAAGCATATAACCCCATTTATCTTTAATGTAGTCATGTTCTTGAACAAAGCGACGATATTTAGCACTATTTGTATCTACCGTATCATCACCTCTTGATTTAGATTCATGATGATATAATTCTACATGATTTAAACAAATATTGTAGTAGCCCTTATCTAATAACTTAAGATTAAAATCAACATCATTAAAAGCAACTTGTAATTGTTCTTCTAAACCATTGACTTCTAAATATTTTTCTTTAGACACCATTAAACATGCAGCTGTTACAGCACTATAGTTGAATGGAACTGATAATCTACCATAGAACCCAACATCATCTCTAGGGTTATCAATAAAGCAGTGTTGCGCAATACCCCCAATACCTAAAATAATACCTGCATGTTGTACTGTATTATCTGGATATAATAATTTTGTTCCTACTGCACCAATATGGGGTTGCATTGCATAACCTACCATAATTTGTAGCCAGTTAGGTGTAATAATTTCAGTATCATTGTTTAATAAGACTATATATTCACCTTTAGCCTCATGGACTGCTTGGTTATTAATTTTAGAGTAATTAAATTCATAATTTGCATCAATGACTCTAAAGTTATCATATTTTTCTTTATATTTATTGAATAAGTCAAATGTTTCTTTCTTTTCACTATTATTATTCATTAAAATAACTTCATAATTCTTATATGTTGTTTTTTCAAACAATGATTTTAAACATTGTTCTGTTACATCAGCATAATCTTTAGTAGGAATAACAATAGAAATCATTGGTTCAGCTTTATATAAATATTCTACTAAATAGTAAGGTACACGGGGATGAACAGTAACTTTAGCGTTAATATTTCTTCTTTTTAATGAATCTTCAACTGCCATTCTTCCTTTTTCTACAGCATATCCTTTACTATCTATTGTTGCTGCCGTAGAGCCTTCAATCATTCGCCAATGATATAAAATCTTTGGTATATGGTAAACACGATCAGCAGTTGTTTTTTCTAAAAAGCGAAGAAAGATATCATAATCTTGTGCTCCTTCATATCCGACTCTAAAACCACCAATCTCATCAACAATTGATTTTCTCATGATTTCAAAGTGACATAGATAATTACTTCCTAATAAAGAATCTGGTGCATAATCTGATTTAAAATGAGGGTCTCTTCTTAATCCTTCCATATCCATTTTATCTTCATCAGTGTAGATAAAATCAAGTTCTTTATTCTTATTTAATACAGCTACACATTCAGCTAACGCATTTCTGGCAAGTAAATCATCATTATCCATTAATCCTACAAATTCACCACTTGCTATATTTAATGCATCATTGGTTGCTCTAGAAATATGTCCATTTTCGGTACGATGATGAACTTTGATTCTAGCATCTTTCTTTTCATATTCATTTAAAGTATCTATTGTTTCTTGTAAAGTGGAACAATCATTTGATAAACAAATTTCAAAGTTTTGATATGTTTGATTAAGAATAGAATCTAAACATTCCGATAAATATTTTCTTTCTACGTTATAAACAGGAATAACAATGGAAATTAATGGATTGTAATCAAATACTGGATGTTCTTCAAATTTTTCTTCATGTTTTTCCAACCATAATAGATATTCTCTTTGATTTAAGAAATTATAAACATCTAAGAACTTATTCTTTCTCTTTTTATTTTCTTTAATACGTCGTTTACTTTGTTTTAAACGATTTGGTGTTAAAATAAAATGATATTCCTTAGCAATATATTTTACCTCTTTACCAACAGCATAAAAATTAACTTTAAATTTATTATTTGTTTCTTTTGTTTTTCTTACTGATTTTTGTAATAAAGTTCTTATCTTTGATTTTACTCTTTTAAAGAATGTATTTTTTCTGGTACAAATCAGTTCTCTTTTTTCATCATGTAATAAATACACTTTAACTACTGAATCATCTTTATTTAAAAATAAAGTTAATTCATAGTTATCTGAGGCTAAATCAGGTAAAAAATGAGCTTCTTTTATTTTACCGTCTACTTCAACTTCTAATGAATAATCTTTTAAGGAACAATTTCCCCTCATAATAAATGTTGGATTAACAAGTCCATGAACCTGCGCATCCCTTACATTAATATAATCTAATTTTTTCATACGTTCCTCTCCCTAGATCTCTTCAGCAAAACCTTTTTCTAATTTTCTAAATATAAATAACCCTAATGCAAATAGCACTAATGCCATCACGATCATATAAATAATGCTAGATAACTCAGGTAATGTATGATACATAAAGAAATCACGATATGCACTCACAATATGAGTAAATGGATTAACATAAAGTACCCATCTTAATACTTTTGGAAATATTTCTGCTGGGTATAAAATTGGTGTTGCATAAAACAATAAGTTAATAATGAATTGAATGATGTATTCAGTATCTTGAATATAGACATTAATTGCACTTAATCCTAGTACCATTCCAGCAGTAATGACAAATTGAATTAATGCTACAAAAGGCACTAATAAAATATGCCAACTTAATCCTAAACCTCCAAATACACAGAAGATAATAATAATTAAACAAGCTATAAAGAAATTAACTAACCCACTTAATGTAGCTGAAATAGGTAATATTTCTCTAGGAAAGTATACTTTTTTAATAACACCTGCATTATTTTTAATACTTCCCATTCCTAGCCCCATTACAGTGGTAAAGAAATTCCATGGGATAACCCCACAAATTAGGTATTGTAAGTAGTGATCTGTTTTAATTCTCATGATATATGGAAAAACAATGGCATAAACAGCAACCATCAATAAAGGATTTAAAAATGACCATAAAACCCCTAAAAATGAACCTTTATATTTTCCTCTAATATCCTTTTTTACATTTGTTTTTAATAATTCACGATAGTCATATAAGTTTTTAAATAATTTCATTTCTTTTTTCTCCTATATGATATTAATCTTTAAATCTTTTTCAGATATTATTTTATCTTTTTCATCTAATAATTGAACAACAATAGCATGTTCACCCAATTCCATATGACTAACATCTACAAAATAATCAAATCCACATTCATCTTCATTCGTTCCATATCCACCATATTTTTCTTGATATGCCATTAAAACATCACTACGATTGATTTGCCTCATTTCTGTAATTTCCTGATCGTCTACTGTTACTTTTAAACGATCATGTAAACAATCACTTAAAGACCAACCTGAAATCGTAAATTGTTTCACTTCTTTTTTTATTTCAGCAAAAGATTGTGGTATATCAACAACAACAATACCATGATATGTATCTAATGGTTTTTGATATTTCTTCTTTGCTTCTTCTTTATGATCTAATTTAACTTGTTTTAAGTATTCATCAATGACATATGTTGGATCACCGTCTAATCTAAATTCACCTTTATAAATCCATACTGCCCTTGTACATAAATCTTTTACTGTATCCAAACTATGAGAAACAATAACAATTGTTTTTTCACTGTCTCTTAATTCTTTCAATTTATCAAAACATTTATCTTGGAAATGTTGATCCCCTACCGCTAAGATTTCATCAATTAACAAGATTTCTGCATCTACATTAATAGCGATAGAAAACGCTAATCGCATATACATTCCTGAAGAATATGTTCTTACAGGATTATCAATAAATTCTCCAAGTTCCGAAAACTCAATAATATCATCTACTCTTTTTTCTATTTCTGCTTTAGTTAATCCAAATACTGCTGCATTAAAGTAAATATTTTCTCTTCCTGTAAAATCTTGATGAAAACCTGCACCTAATTCAAGTAATGATGTCAGTTTCCCTTGAGTTTCAATTGTTCCTTTATTAGGATAGATGATTTTTGTCATCAGTTTTAATAGTGTTGATTTACCACTACCATTTGTACCAATTAGACAAACTGTTTCACCTTTTTTTATATCTAAATTTATATCTTTTAATACTGTATGTACTTCTTTATTACTTTTTCCAAAAGATAATAATCTTTCTTTTAAAGTATGAGCTTTATCGTATTCTACTTTAAAATACTTCGTCATATTTCTGACTTCAATAGCATTCTCTTTATTCATAAGACCTCCGCTAATTTTCCTAGATATAATCATTATAATTATATCTTATAACATTACAAATATATATCACATAAATATCTATTTGTCCAACAATTCATAAACCATACTCATAGTCCATTTTATCATATCTTTCTTTTTTAGATAGTTATTTATAAAAAAAAATAGGAATTCATGCATGAATTCCTAAATATATTTATTATTGACATCTAATACAAGTTGATTATTTTCATCTAAAAATAAATCTTTAATCATCTCTAAATATGAATCAGCTCTTACAAACCCATCATTCACTTGATAAATTGATGGAATAATCTGTTTAACACAGAAAACAAATGCTGCCGCCTTAAATCTTGATACATCTGTAAATGATTCAAAATAGTCAATCAGTTCGTTATATTTTTCTTTAAAGTTTTTATCTTTTGAATGCCATAAAATCTCATATGTAAAAAATGGCATATATTCAAAAATAAATGGCGCATTATAACCAACTGGATCAATAACCTTTATAGCATCCTCGCCACGTAACGCATTTTTAAAATATGCATCACCATGTAAAACATACTTTTCATCATTTTCAAAAGTAGCCCTGTATACATCTCGCATTTTTTCCATCAAATAATCCATTAATTTATTATGATAGTCAATCTTTTGAGATTCTAAATATTCCATCTCCGTTAATTCTTTAACTCCTCTTAAATATGAAGAATGTTTAACGTTCTCTGCTACTTCTTTATTATTTTCCATATTGATGAACATTTCTTTTATTTGTTCTTGATCATCATAAAAATCAATATAATCACCCGGTTTAATTCTTTCTAAAAGCATGGCTCTTTTATCTGAATCATAATCATATATTTTACATTGTGGGTATTTCTTCAATCCTGTTAAAATAGCAATTTCCTTTTTAAATCTTTCATCATATACAGGCGGATAAATTTTAATCACAACTGAACCATATACATGTGATTCAGCTTCTATAACAATACCTGTCATACCATCGGCATTTAACGAAAATTCATAGATACCCCATTTTTGAAATAACTCTTCAATTTGTCTATCTATAACTTTTTCCCATTTCTTAATTACATCTTTATTGATATTTCTTACAATTTGAAAATAACGTAATGAAATATCATTTTTATGTGTTTCTAATCTCTTATATTTTGCTTGTTCGTTCAACAAAGCTTCAATAACTGCAATATCATGAGGATAAATAATTTTTGCATAATTTTTGAATCCATAATGATGTTTAACTTTAGCTGTATCAGGTAATGAATTCATAGGTGATGTTAAATCTCCTGTTTCTTCTAAGCAACCATAAATCACATCAAAGCGGTATGCATCAGGTGATTGAACCATAAAATAATCATCTCTAGCAACTTTAGTACCATCTCTTTTTCCAAGACTTGTAGGCACATTAGCAGTTGTAAATACAGCATCATATTCATCTAAATATTTAAAATATTGATTCATTAAAGCTGGTGTCACTAAAGGACATACTGCATCAATAACAATTACTTTTTTACAGTCATAATTTTCTTTAATAAAATTCAATCCATTAATTAAAGATAAACCTCTTTCTTTACTTCCTTCTACACAAACAACACCATACTTACTCTCTAACTCTTCAATATGAGGATGATTAGCGACAACAACGACCTCATCCGCTTCACTATTTAAAGCCGCAGCAATCGTATATTCAATAACCGGTCTTCCATTAACCAAATGATATTGTTTAGGAATAGAAGATCCAAAACGATTTCCCACTCCACTCGCTAGTATACAAACCATATTCATTATTTTTCCTCCTCCAGATAATATGCTTCAAAATCATGAATCACTCGATCCTCTTCTTTTGGTAAAGTCATGTAATCACCATAAAAATGAGTTAAAACTTTATCATATTGCTCAAGAATATAATACTCTTGTCCTTCAAATTCTGCCTTAATAAAAGTTTTATAATATTCCAACGGATATCTATCTTTCAATCCAATATTTGTTACAACATTTCCTATATAATTCGTTGGTTCTTGACAACACATAGCTAATCTTTTTTTATTCCAATAAGCTGAATCTAACTTGAATAATTTTAAAAGTCCCTTTACTGGTAAAGCTAGTATGGCAAAAGGTTTATATTTTTTTGTTTTAACATTTCCCACAATATATATTTTATTCATATTTTTTAATACTTGTTGTTTTTTAAATAACTTTTCAGATTCTTCTAAACTTTCAGGCCAATACGAAAACATAAATACATCTAACCATAATCCAGTTAAATATTTTTTATCAATATCTTTTTCATAAACAATTGATTTTGTATCTATAACTTTGATATATGGATATACATTAGGAAATTGTCCTGGTGCAAGAATTTTATATCTTTTTTCTTCATCAATATATGGGTTTTCTTTTGCTAGACTAATTAGTTTTTCAAATTCATCTTTCATCACAACCACATCAATGTCATCATCCCATGGTATAAACCCTTTGTGTCGAATTGCTCCAAGTAAAGTTCCACCAGCCAAAATAACTCTGATATCATGGTGTTGACAATATTCATCAAACAATGAAAGCATATGATTTAATTCTTTTTGTAATGATTCATGATCTATTTTTTTCATTTATAATAATACCTTCCTATAAAAATTATATCTATCAATACTATAACAATAACATAATTCTCATTTTTTCTTAATACTTTCTTTTGTTTTTCTTAAGAATTCAAATATCCTAATAGATAATCACAAAAAAAGGTTACTTTAATTATTTATTAAAATAACCCCTTTATATTTTACTTATGAGCAAACAAGAAATATACATTAATCTGATTATTATCCACTACTGTATCATATAAATAATAATCATTTGCAAGATAGTCTTGTATATTTTTATTATTACTTACAATACAATCAAATTGCATTCTATTTAATACATTTTTTACTGCATTGTATGTTTCTTCATTAGGATTGTTTGCAAAGCTACAAATTGACACATGTTCATTCCATGTATATTGATCACTGTCATTTCCAACCCTAAAAAGAGCCGTGTAATTATAAATATTATATGCATATGAGCGATATGTTAATGCAGGATAATGTGCATAACCATCTATACTTTGCCAATCAAAAGTCGTTATGACTTTAAGCCTTTTATCTGTCTTTAATTCTAACTCGTGTAACTTCTTTCCAACATTAATAGTACTATCTGGAGTAAGTGCTTTATTATTATTTATGGTTGTAACCGACTTCTTTATTCCTGTACCACCCGTTTGCGTACCGTTTATTTCAACTACATCACCATATATGTTTTGAGTCAATATAACCGAAGCAGAACAAATAACCATGAAAACAACTGTAAGTATCTTTATATAGAGAGTTTTTCTTTTAAATACATTCAATGAAATTAAAAGCGTAACTAATATATACATCATAAAATATACGCTATATAACACTCGACCCGTTACAAATCCGTAATTACAAATTTTTTCGTATATATTATTAATAGGTTCAAAATAGGCAAATGCATAAGTAATAAATAAAGCAATAAAAACGAATATATATCTCTTCTCTTTTTTTAACAAGATTAAAATAATAAATGCTATAAACATTATAATTGTAAAGACTGATGTAAAATTATTAGATATTCTACTTATTGAGTAATCTGCAACGTTTTTCACATTGTTTAATAGTATTGAAATAAATAATAATAATGCAAAAGTCACTAATGCTATAACATATTTTTTATTTTTTATTAACAACATAAAAATATATGTAATAACCATTAAGAAAATGAGAGGGATTGCCACAGTGCTTCTAGAAACAAAAACAACTGAAAGAACTACTGAAATCATTATTTCTTTTAATCCAATCTGTTTTATAGAATAAAATAAATCCATAAAAACCAAAGGCAATAAAAGACGAACTAACGATGATCCATAAAACATAGCAGTTGTATTCTTCCATGTATCTTCCAAATCTAATGAAAGTAATGATTTAGATAACATAGTCATTGCAAACAAAATAGGAATTAATAAAAAGCAATAATATTGATAATTATTTTCATCTTTGTTGATATCATAGTAATGAACCATTCTCCCGATTAAACTATGAAGTCCACACAATATTAAGAAAAAATTAAAAATAGACATTCCAAATCTAACAAAAACTGTTGGTAATACATGTGTAATAAATAAATAAACTGATGCTTCCAATTCCCATGTATTTAAAGTATAAGAATTGATTCCAGATATTGAAAAACCTGTTGTGACATCGCATGAAAAAGTATGTTTCATATATGGAAGATTGGCTATTCTTACTAAATAATAACCATCATCCGTTAAATTATCAGACCACATTCTACCAGCATTACATAGCACCGTTAATGAGAAAATTCCTAATAAAATTATAAAAAACCAATATTTTTTTACAAATCCATCAACACCATTATTAAGCAACTTCAAATTTCTTTTTCTTATTGTGTAAACACTGTATACTACGCAACATAATGTCCATATTATCGTAAAAGAAAAATATAATTTCCATTGTAATTTTAATACTTGAAAAATAATTCCAACAATTGATAGTAGAAATGTATGTACCATCAATCCTACAATCACTTTTGTTGTTTCTAATTTTTGGTTATCTTTAACGATTGCTGTTCCTAATAAAAAATAAATCAATCCTAATAATATAAAAAAGATTACCGTTATTAAATAATTTATTATAATCACTAATAGAACCTCCCTATATTATGATTTATCTTCATCATTTAGTTTTTTTTGTAAAAGCGCTATATGCTGAATTAAATTTTTTTGTTTTTCTTCTAACATAGAAACTTTATTGAATAGTATATAAACTAAAACAATTAACATAAATATAATTGCCGCAAATACCATATTAGCTGTTGAAATGACACCTATTAACTTAGCAAAAAAATAGGCTATTTGAGGGAAAATACTAATGACAATTAATCCTAAAGAACAAATTATCCAACCTAATGCATAATCTGATCTCATCTTTCCCTTTTTGACATTTTTTACTAATACAACAAATATCAAAATTGTCATGATAATCAATATAATTTGTAATACTAAACTCATCATTATTCCCCCTTTTGTTAATTAAAAAATATAATTGTAACAAGCACTTTCAACATATATTTTATTGAATTACCAAGCCCAGTATAAATACTTGCTCCTGCTAGTCTATCTTCCATTCTAACTTGTACTTCTTTTACTTTATAACCTCTTTTAATTTGAAATGCTAACGTGTCAGGTTCCGGTTTTCTATTCATTTCAAATGCATAATCCTTAATTAATTCTCTATTAATAATCCTCATTCCACTTGTTGGGTCGTTAATTGTTGCACCTGTTGTAAGTTTAATCATAGCTGTAATGATACGACTACCAAGCATTCTTAGACTAAAATGTTTCTTTTCATTAACAAATCTTGATCCAATAACAATATCATATCCATTTTCTATTGCTTGAACCAATTCAGGAATGTATTCTGGTAAATGTTGCCCATCCCCATCAAATTGAATAGCCGCATCATAATCATTGTAATATGCATATTTATATCCAGTTTGTACTGCACCAGTTAACCCTAAATTAACAGGTAAATCAATATGATTAATATTATTTTCATCCAATAGTTTTCCTGTACTATCTTTAGAACAATCATTAATGACTATGTAATCACATCCCGTAGAAGCATTTTCAAGATTTTTTACCACTCGTAAAATACTTTCTTCTTCATTATATGCCGGTATTATAACTAAAGTTTTCATTTTTTCCCTCCATTAAGTATTTGTATCCATCTTTTTCTAGCTGTTGCAGAAGAAAATTGATTATATTCTTTTAATGAATTATTACATAATGTATCTAACAATGTATCATCATTTAAAATTTCGGATATTTTTATTGCCATCTCTTTATCATCATCAACAATAAATCCATCAATTCCATCCTTTACTGTTTCATAAACAGCATCTCCCCATATATTGGTAACTGTCGGTGTCGCATTTGCTTTTGCTTCTATAACAGTCAATGGGAATCCCTCATCTCTTGATGTCATAACTAACATTGAGTAATGTTGATAGATGTTTTTGTTCGTTGTGAATCCCTTCATAAAGACATTGTTTTCTAAATGAAGTTCAGTAATTCTTTTCTTTAAATATTGTTCTAAAGAACCTGTACCATAAATATCTAATGTAAAATCAGGTTGAATCTTTTTTAATTCACACATAACTCTCATTAATTTATCTGGATTCTTTTGTTTTTCTAATCTACCTAAAAATATAATTTTGTTTTTTCTGTCTTTTATTGTTGTATCTAAATTTATGTCTTTATTGTCAAAAAAATTATATATGTATGAAGCATTATATCCATCTTTTTTTGCTTTTTTTGCATCTATTTTACTTCTAAATAACATAAGATGTGGTTTTGTCATTAATTTGCTTTGCAGTCTACCTAATTTATTAGTGCCAAAAAAATACTCATATCTTATATGTAATTCCAAAATAAAATCAATTTGTTTTGGCATAAATATTGCCGCCGAAGGAGAAGAAACAATGACTTTATCATTTTTCACAAGATTTTTTATCTTTTTTCTATTATAAGGAATACTCATAAAATAATATAAAATATTTCCTATACAACTCAAACATTTTAAAAATCTTTTTTCCTTAACATATTGTAAAATATTTTTAAAATCAAGATTTATTTTATAGCCATTCATCACATTTATTTTATTATTTTTAAATTGATCTTTATTTGATTGGTCAGCATCAAAAATAGATATAATTTCAATATCATAGTCATGTTTTAATAATTCAACTAGCCTTATATAAGTCGCTACTAATCCCCCACTTGAAGTTGATGGAACCCTATCAAATACTATATATAATTTTTTCATTTAATTGCTTCCTTTCTTGTGAAGTGTAACATATTTTAATTTATAAATAATATACCATAATTTAGTTACTATTAAAAAATAATACATTTTCACTTTAAAAGATGTAAGTTTTTTGTACTGTATATCACAATTCTTCTTTAAAAATTTACAATATGCTTTAACGTTAATTTTTCCTTCTCTATAAGAAGGATTTTTTAATTCATTATTTATCACACCCCAAAAATTACTGATATAAAAATCATATACATAGGGTTTTAAATTTTCACAATGATTCTTATTTAAAATAGTAATGAGTTCTGGTACATATGCCTTGATACTTTCAACATTACCCTTTCTAAAAGATCTCATTATAGAATTTTCTGATTGATAATAATTGTATAAAACATCTTTGATTGTGGTTATTGCCTGTACATTACAAAAATATTCTATGTTAAATACTAAATCCTCTCCAATTTTAAGATTTTTTGAAAAAGAGATGTTATTTTTTTCAATTATTTCCTTTTTATAAACCTTATTCCATACCGCACTAGCAAACTGATTTATGTAACAATAGTTTAAAAAATTCAAGATAGCTTTTTCCGTATTGAGTGTTAAACTCTCATTTTTTAAATTCAAAGCAACCATTTTTGTTTGTTCATTATAATAATTGTAGTAATCAAAGCATACCAAATAACTATCATCTTCCAAAATAGTAGTATGTAATTTTTCAAAAGCATCACATTCAAAAAAATCATCAGCGTCTGCAAATAAAATATATTTACCTGTTGCATGGCATAAACCCCTATTTCTTGTAATACTGACACCGCTATTTTCTTGATAAACATATTTTAAATTTGCAAATTGATTTTGATAACTTAAAACTATTTTTTCACTATCATCAACACTTCCATCATTGACAACAATGACTTCATAATCACTATAACTTTGTTTTTTTATTGACTCTAACAATGGTACTATCGTCATTCCTGAATTATATACAGGTATTATAATTGAAAAAAATGGCATGCTTTCTCCTCACTTTTATTTTTTTATTTTATTTAAAATAAAGTCTTTGTAAAATTTAAAATTATCATTACTTTTATAAAATATGATTACCATCATACCAAAAACAAAGGTACATATTGCTAATCTAAGACCAATGATTAAAAATAAATTATTTATATGCAAACAACTCGTAATCAGGTCAATGATAATATAAGATGCAACAACTAAAGCCATTTTCTTTATTGCATCTATAAAATAACTTTTACATCCTTTACCAAACACATATTTATACACTGTATATGGTCTATTCCAAAATGGAAATAAAAGATAACTCAATGTAGTTCCTAGCAAAACCCCCATTAAACCAATTTGTTTTACCAATATTATTGAAAAAATCAAATTAGATGCGGCTTGACCTAATGGAATAAACTGATCTTGTTTATAAACCCCTGCTGCCTCTTTTGCTGTATCTAATGGTGCTTTCATTCCATTCAAGTAAAAATTAATACATATCACGATAATAATAACAGTAGGTAATACGTATTTTTCACCTATCCATAACATAACAAACGGTTGAAGTAACATAGAAAAACAGATTGTAGCATATCCAAAAACAACAAATGCTAAAAAGTTAAGTTTATTAAATACACTTTCTTGTACATCTTTACTTTCTAGAGCTGCTAGATTTCCAAAGCTAGATGTTACACTAGTAAAAATACTATAAAATAGCGTATTAAGCATTGAAGTTAAAGAAAGGTAGTTACTATATATACCAACTGTTGCCACATTTATAAATGCAGAGATAATAATATTATCTGTACCCTGTACAATATTATAGCCTATTTTATGAAAAAACATTGCTTTTACATTTGTAGTAATGCTTTTCAACTCTTCACTTGATACTTTCTCCTTACTATTAAAATCGACTTTATTTGAATAAGTCTTTGTTATTAATAAATTAGAAAGTACACGTTGAATCAAAGTAATCATTATTTGAGCTAATAAATAAAGAATGAAATTTCTAAATACGATCAGAATAATTATTTGTGAAATATAAATACTCACATTAGAAATAAAAATAATTTTTGCTAATTTGTAATATTTTTGATCCGCAGTAATAAGTGTATCTTTATAAGAAATAAAATACATTGAAACGGTATTAAAAAGATAAAGAACATAAATTAACAATGTGTTTGATACATTGTTGTCTTTCATTAAATAAGGTAAAAATGGAATTAAGATTACACCACCACATGCTATAATTATTCCAACTATCTTATATATCTTTTTAAATAAGCTTAATATAATTGATACTTTTTTATAATCTCCTCTTGCAAGAGGATCGTATAATGCATAGTTGATTGCTGTTCCAATTCCTAATTCAGCAAGTGATAAGACTTGCAAAATATTAGAAAACAAACCACTTACACCTAGGTATTGTTCGCCTAAAACTTTTATAAAAACTGTTCTTACCACAAATGATAAAATCGTATTCGTTAACAAAATTAAAAAGTTGGTACTTATATTTAAAAAAGAATTTTTTTGTCTACTCATAGTATTCCTTTCTTAATAAAAATTATTTTTTTAAGTATTGATAAATATTATCTATGATTACTTCGTCAATATCTTCATCAAACTTTCTTGCAAATAGAAATTAAGACTCTATTAAATCATTAAAATCATTTTCTCTAAACACATATGGGTTTCCCCTGTTCCAATCAATATAACGCATTATTTGCTTAGGATTATCATCATAAACATTATAATATAAATTATTCTTAAAACGTGAATTAACAAACAATGTTTGTAAAAAAATTTCATCTGCACAAAATGTACTTTTATACATATTATTTACTTCTTGTTCTTTAGATACGACATATTCAGCAAAATCATGTGTTATATCAAACCAATTTGCACCCTTTTGGATTACTAAATTAGTATTTTTTAAGCGATTTATTTTCAACAATTTTTCGGCTATAATAATCACTTTATTCATTCCATAAAAAAAGTAATTTTTTCTATTTACTTTTTCCTGTAAAGGATAATACAACGATACTCTTTCTTTTACTATATTGGGTACGTCTTTCTTTTCAAAACTAATAAATTCTTTACCTTTATTACTTTCAAAAAAATCATAAATATAATCACTATCTTTAAGTGGTAAATCAAACCCGGATAGTAAATGATAATAACTATAATTTCCTCTTACAGCACTTTTTAATAAATTCAATTCACATTGAATTTGGGAATAGCCTCCCCAATTAACAGATATACGATCAATGAAATAAATATTAGATTTAGAAACATCTTTACCAATATGAGTTATGTCCATGTTTGATTTTTTATCTATATGAATATAAAAATCATTTTTCTCATTATCTAATAACTTTAATAATTTATTTAATAGTTCTGGTTGCTTATGTGCCATAATTAAATATGCGTGTTTATTCATATACTTTTCATCCTTATACATCGATTTGAGTCCAATTATCTTGATAAATGTCTTTATTTTTTATTTTATTATTCCATCTACTTGGGGCTATCACAACTTTATTATCATTCGTCGATAGGTACTGTGCCCACCAGCTAAACGTAGAGTTAGAAATAACAAAATGTTTACATGAACTCATTAATCTTAATTTTTCCCATATAGGATCATTCCCGGTTTCATAGTACACTTCACCATCGAATTGCATATTTTGTTTAACCCACTCAACATCATCAGAAAATACAATAAAAACAGGATTTTCTACCTTTTCTCGTATTATATTTACCGCTTTATAAAAATATTCATTGGTACATATATAATGTGCCTTCATATTAGCCGCATCTAGAAAATCTCCTCTACGAATAGTTATACATACTGAATTAGTATTATTAATTATATTAAGTAAATTAAGATTATCCTTACATACTGGTAATTTAGGTGTATATTCTTTTTTTATAATAGAACTAATTTCCTCAAAATATTTATCAGATTCAAAGTATCCTAATAATAGTTTATTTTTAAATATTGATTTTTTAAAATCACAATAACCATTGCTCAAACAATAAATTCCAAATATATTTAAAACTTTAAAAAAAGGCACCTCTATCTTTTTTGAATCATTTCCACATTTTGAAATTGCTCTTAAAACTTTTCTTACGCATAGATATAAAACAAAAATTAATTTTTGAAATACATTAATATTTAACTTGTCCGTTGTTTTATAATCTTGTATATTAAAATACTTTAAAGAATCATCAAATCCATCTTCTTTTTTTCCTTCTAAATATACATGTTCAAAATTTATATATATTTCATCTTGCGGATAATATTTCTCTTTTAAATTTCTAGCAAACGCATACTGAAATAACTGATTTCCTAATCTTCCCTGCATTTTTATAGTTATCATGGTTACTTTCTATTCTCCCTTCTCGTTATAATTAAATCTCCGTTTTGTTGGACAATAGAGTTTTCAGGTATCATAGTTCCTGTTTTAATTAAACAGTTTGCGCCAATAATGCAACCATTACCAATACGAACATCCTTTAAAATTGTCACATTACTTCCTATCCAGCAATTATTACCAATTTCTACACTTCCTATTGAATACCCCTGTTCATTGATATTCTTTTCCATTGATGAAAACCTATGATTATGATCATAAATTTTTACTCCCTCTCCAAACAAGCAATCATTTCCAATCACAATTTTCCCCATACTATTTAAAGAACAATCATTATTAAAAAAGACATGCTCTCCTATTTTTATTTGTCCTTGTAATTCAATTTTTATTTTAAATCTTCTCCTAACAAATAATCTGCCACATTTAAATCGCGTAAAGTAAACCATCTTAAAGTACAAGACAATAATTTTGCTCACTATTTTTTCTTTAATATATACATATACCCGTGTTAAAAACAATTTTTTTCCTCCTTTAGCTATACACCGTTACCATAACAAGCCTATAAATTTTATTTAAATAAAATCTCGAAGTAAAAACTAATAAAAAACCATCTTTTATAAATTTAATATATTTCTTTTCTTCTATATCCTTCAAAGCATCGTTAAATCTCACATTAGCCTTTAAATATCTATCTGAATTTCTCTTATTATTATGTTTTCCCACGTTTATTTTTGCATTCTCTATATCTGCAACATTACCTTTTTGATATTCTTTTGTAATATAGCAACCATATAAATATTGTTCAAATAAATTAGATCTAGATATACTTGTCGTAGTCATTCTATATTTTAATACTACTTGATTAACATTTGAAATTTTAAACCCATGTAAAATCGCCCTTAATGTAAAATCATAGTCCTCACAAAGAGGCATAGGTCGATAGCCATGTAACTGATCAAATACTTTCTTTTTTCCAAACCATGTTGGATGAGATATAACCTGATTATACTTTATACATTTTTTTATCTTATCAAAATTAGTAGGAACCTTCTTTATTGAATAGATAGTATTTCCATTTTCATCTATCATATGTGATAAACCACCGATAAGATCATAATCGTATCTATTTAAATAATCTAATTGTAAAGCTATCCTATCCGGCATAGAAATATCATCTGCATCCATTCGACAAATATATTTTCCTTTAGCTAATGACAATCCCTTATTTAAACTTTTAGTTAATCCCATATTTTCATCATTTATAAAAAAACGTATTCTTGAATCATTTTGAGCATACTTTTCTATAACTTTAATATGTTCTGTATTCATAGGATTATCAAGAATAATGATAAATTCAAAATCTTTATATGTTTGATTTAATATAGATTCTATCGACTCCTTTAACAAATTTATTTCTTCTTTATATGTCGACATAATTACTGAAATTTCCATTTTAGTTTATCCTCTCATCGTGTCCTATATTAACATAATTAGTTATATATATCAATACACCCTATTTTATGTTAATGGTTCTAACATAAAAAGTCATCTATGTAATATATAACATAAATGACTTACTTTTCTATTTCTTATAAAATGGATGACTTGTACTTCCTGGTGCTCCTTTTCCTTTTTTGACCAGTTTGATTTCTATCCCTTCTAGTCTGTATGAATATCCTGATGTCCCTGACATC
>OLOG01000663.1_pt1 | contig 28528 bp, 30 predicted proteins | sample 1672351 | NCBI WGS metagenome assembly OLOG01 (sample SAMEA3136674, study PRJEB25190) | human gut metagenome | biome: human gut; feature: human-associated habitat; material: faeces | place: Austria | collected 2013 | reverse complement strand
TGCACCAACGCGTCCAAGCTTATCAGCAAATGCGTCCATATTTTTTCCTCCCTTTTAAATATGCAAACTCATTATAAAAAAAGTAAAGGGTTTCATAAATACGTTCATTTCGTTTTAAATACTTTATTCAATATAACAAGATGATCATGCTAACTTATAAATAATTTAATTTAAAAAGATGATGAAATTAATCATCATCTACAGATAAAATTGCCATGAAAGCCTCTTGAGGAATTTCAACACTACCTACTGCTTTCATACGTTTTTTACCTTCTTTTTGTTTTTCTAATAATTTCTTTTTACGAGAAATATCTCCACCATAACATTTAGCTAAAACATTTTTTCTCATCGCTTTAATAGTTGTTCTTGCAATCACTTTACCCTGTAATGCCGCTTGAACCGGCACCTCAAACATCTGTTTTGGAATAATTTCTTTTAATTTCTCACAAATAACTTTACCTCTGCTATAAGCAAAATCTTTATGTACAATAGTTGATAAAGCATCTACAACATCACCATTTAATAAAATATCCATCTTTTGTAATTTATTAGTACGATAACCAATAAGTTCATAGTCAAAAGACGCATACCCTTTTGTACTGGATTTTAATTTATCAAAAAAATCATATACAATTTCAGATAATGGGATAGCATAAACAACACATCGTCTTGTATCATCAATATATTGAATATCTTCATAATCCCCGCGTTTAGCCTGACATAATTCCATAATAGTACCTACGTACTCATTTGGTGTCATAATAGAGGCACGAACATAAGGTTCTTCAATATGTTCAATGACTTGAGGACTTGGCAACATCGCAGGGTTATCTACTTCAACCATTGTTTTATCCGTTAAATAACAATGATAGATAACTGATGGTGCCGTCGCTATTAAATCAAGATCAAATTCTCTTTCTAATCTTTCTTGAATAACATCCATATGTAATAATCCTAAAAATCCACATCTAAAACCAAAGCCTAATGCTTGAGATGTTTCAGGTTCAAACACTAAAGAAGAATCACTTAATTGAATTTTATCTAATGCTTCTCTTAAGTTTTTATATTTAGCATTATCAATAGGATATAATCCACAATAAACCATCGGATTTAATTTACGATAACCTGGTAACTGTTCATGAGATGGATTTTCTAAAGTCGTAATTGTATCTCCCACATGAACATCTTGAATGGATTTAATTGCTGCTGCAATCCAGCCAACTTCACCACAAACTAATCGGTCTTTTTTTACTTCAGAAGGTGTACGTACCCCTAATTCTGTTACTTCATATTCAGCACCTGTAGCCATGAATTTAATCTTATCACCAACTTTAATGGATCCTTCTTTAATACGCACAAAGACAACAACACCACGATAACTATCATAAAATGAATCAAAAATTAAAGCTTGAGTTGGATTATCAATGCTTCCAGAAGGTGCTGGAAATTCCTGAACTATTTTTTCTAATACTTCCTCAACATTAAGTCCACTTTTAGCGGATATTAATGGTGCATGATCTGCTGGTAATCCAATAACATCCTCTATTTCATGTATAACACGTTGAGGATCAGCACTTGGTAAATCTACTTTATTAATAACAGGTAGAATTTCTAAATTATTATCAATAGCCAAATATACATTAGCAAGTGTTTGTGCTTCAACACCTTGAGCTGCATCTACAACCAGAATTGCTCCCTCACAAGCCGCAAGTGAACGTGACACCTCATATGTAAAATCGACGTGACCTGGTGTATCAATTAAATGAAACAAATATGTATTACCATCTTTAGCTGTATAATGTAATTGAACAGCATTTAATTTAATTGTAATACCCCTTTCCCTTTCCAGTTCCATGCTATCTAATAATTGTGCTTTCATATCACGGTTAGCTACCGCTCCAGTTAATTCTAGAATACGATCAGCTAATGTACTTTTACCATGATCTATATGAGCAATAATTGAAAAATTGCGAATTTTATCTTGTTCAATATTCGTATTATCTTTCACCAAATTTCTACCTCACTTCTAATATTAATTTACATTCTACTTATAAAATGTTTATCTGATAACTCTACAACCTCAGCCATTACAACAATAGTTGGATACTCTTCATCACCAACTTGAATATATTTTTTATATAAACGTCCTCTAATTGCCATTATTGCTCCTTTTGGAGCACAGTCGTTTAACATTTCGGCAGCACCTCTCCAAGCAGTGATTGGAAAAGTATCAAAAAATTCATGACCCAATTCACTACGAAATGGATTTTTAACTTGAAGTGTAAAATGCCCTTCTTTTTGTCCTTTCTTATTTTTCTTAAATTCAATGTCAGAAACTAGTCTTCCAACAACTGATACTGAGTTTAACATGCTCAATTCCTCCTTTTCTCTATTTTTATATTAACAAGCGTTTGATATATTTATAGGAATCTTGCACAAAAGGACATATGTTGACTTATATAACTTTAAAAATCCCAAAAAGTTAGAATTCTACAATAACAAAAGCAATGGCATAATCATGTTCATGTGACAATGATACATGACATTTATCATAATTTAAATAAGGTTTTCCCTCTTGATCATTTAAACAGCAAATATCTTGAAAAGGAATTTTTCCATAAGCTTTAATAAATGCTTCTTTAACAGCAAAACGTCCTCCCAAATACTCTCTTTTTAAATGATCAGTTTTTTTTGTTTGATACACTTCTAATTCTTCTTTACATAATATTCTTTTAACAAAAGACTCATTTAAAGATAATCGATTTAAATCACAAATATCCGTTCCAATACCACGTATCATTAGTCTTTAAATTTCTTTTCATATAAATTCATTAATTCATCTAAAGACATATTATCATCAATTTCATCAATTAATGAATTATCTTGATTATCTTTTTTATCATTAAAATCTAATTTAAATTCACCAGTACGTTCTTCAATAATCTTTAATTGATCTTTTTCTTCTTCTACAATTTTAGCTATATTTCTTAAATTATCTTCAACAGTTGGAAGTTTTTCTTCTTTATTTTCTACTACTTTATTTTCTTCAACAATTTCTACTTCAGGTTCATCTTCAGTAGGAGTTAGTAATGCTTCAGATTCAATATCAGTTTTTTCTTCAAAATTTCCATAATAAGGGCTAATAACTTGCACTAAAGAATCTGATTGATATTTTGACTTTTTCTTAGGTTTAGTAACCGTTGGTTTTTTTACTTTTTTTTCTTCCTTATCACTTTTTCCAAACATAGGAGAAATAATATCCATCATTTCATAAACATTACTCTTTTTTGTTTCAGTTTTTTCAACTGGTTTAACAAACTTTTGTTTAGGTGTAGTTTTTGTTTGAACTTGTTTTTTTTCTTCAGGTTCTTTTTTTACTTCATCAAATTCATCATCATAAATTAATGGTTTAGAAAATTTTTCATTTCTTCTTTTTTCAACAATTGGATCAACTGTTTCAAAAACATCATCTTCATCATATTTCTTGAAAAAATTTTTAAACATAATCATCCTCCTCTACTCAATGCAAAAAATCTTTAACATTTATTTTACTGACTCAATGAACTTTTCAATTTCTTCTCTTGTTTTGCGTAATTTACTCACAAAGCGACCAATTTCAAGTCCATGATCATAGGCTACAAATGAAGGAATGCCCATAATATCCAATTCTTTACATAAATCAATCATCAAATCACGATTGATCATGTAATATTTAAATTCCGGATTATTTTTTGCTACATCACCAATAAAAGGTTTAATAAACATACAATCTGGACACCAATTAGCTGTAAATAGAATAATACAACGTGTTTGAATAACTGTTTTATATTCTTCAATATTATGTATTTCTTCAAAGTTATCCATTATTTTTCTCCCTTTCAAAACAAATAACCATCTTATAAATAGGTCCATTTACTGAAAATTTTCTTTCATATTCTGTCATAATATTATTTTCATTTTGATCACTATGATGTAAATCTAAACAAATATCATCAATAAACATTTTATTTTCATTTACAGACATAATTGAATATTCAAACAATCCACGATTATCTGTTTTAAACTCAATTTTCCCATACTGTTTTAAAATATTTTGATAGACATCTAAAAAAGCCTTTGAAGTCAATCTTCTTTTAGCATGGCGTGTTTTAGGCCATGGATCACTAAAATTAAGATAAATCTTATCTACTTCATTTTTATCAAACACTTTTTCTAACTCAATTGCATCATAGTGCATTAAACGTAAATTGCTTGGTATATCTTTTTTCTTCATTTTATTAATAGCCGCTGCTAACACACTAGGATATTTTTCAATACCTATATAATTATTTTCCGGATATCTCTTAGCATTTTCATATATAAAATCACCTTTACCCATACCAATCTCAATAAATAAAGGTTGTTCTTTTTCAAATTGTTTATGTAATTGGCCTTTCAATGATTCAGGTTCTAATATAACTAAATCACTGTTCTCTGCCATAATATCATATGCTTTAGGGTTATTTCTTAAACGCACATTATTTCCTCCTTAAACTGTTCCTATTTTATCATAAATCATGCATTAAGTCGACTAATTCATTTTGACTTAATTCTCTATAATCTCCTAATTTTAATTGAGGATCCAATTGTAAATTTCTTATTTTGATTCGCTTTAAATAGACTACTTCTTTACCGACTTTTTGAACCATTTTTTTTACTTGATGAAATTTACCTTCAAATATTTCAATTTCTACTTCACTATAACCATCTTGAACTTTTAAAATCTTCAAATGAGCAGGTAAGCATTGATAATGATCAATTGTTATACCAGACAAAAATGATTGAACATCTTCTTCAGTCATAATCCCCTTAACACGCGCATAATATAATTTTGAATGATGACGACTTGGAGCTAATAAACGGTGTGCAAAAACACCATCGTTACTAATAATAAGCAATCCTTCTGTATCCAAATCTAATCTTCCCACGGGAAACAATTCATATTGTCCATAATCATCAATAAGATCGATTACTGTTTTATGTACATTATCTTCAGTTGCACATACACAACCTGCAGGTTTATTCATCATAATGTAAACATAAGGTTGATAGTGAATGATCTGTTCATCAAATTCAATGATATCATTTTCATAATCAACCTTAAAATCATCTTTTTTTATTATTTCGTTATTAACCGTAACAAATCCCTTTCGAATATAACTTTTTACTTCTTTTCTCGTCCCTATTCCATAATGAGCTAAAAGTTTATCTAATCGCATTTTCATCTATTTTAAAATACCTTTCTACTTTCTGATCATTTTCATAATAAATATATATTTTTAACGTGATTTTTTTATTTTTTGTTAATCCTGATAAATGAATCCCTTTGTATATATTTTTCTTTTCATCATATTGATGAGGTATAAGAGAATATTGGTTTTGATCAATAATTCCCAAACTAGGAAAATCATTATCTTTTTGTCCATCAATCATTGTTAAAACTTTAATATTTTTCATCACAATTGCTGGTTCGTCAATAATCAAGTCATAACGTACTTGTTTATTTTTTAATTGATTAAGAACAACTTTTATCCTAAAATCATTCGTTTTAGTTTCAAACTGCTGATTAGTTTTTAATTTTTCTAAATATTTTTGATAAATTTGTTTTTCATTTGTCGTAGACTTGCTTTGACATCCTATTAAAGTCATGCAAATCATGAAACAAAGTAATATTTTCTTCATAAAAAATCACCATCTCTATTATATCACATATCATAGAGATGGTGGTAAATGAATGAAACAATGTTATTTCATTTTAAAAGTATGACATTCCGTTTCTTTATTAGAATGAGCATCTTGGCAATGACATGTACAAACTTTAATTTCGTTAGCTTCACATTTTTCATTTGCATTATAAACGCATGAATGTACATCACAGCAAACATCTTTAGCCATAATTCCACCTCCATCTTTATAGTGGACTTATTAGCTTTAATTTATACATTTTCATCATACAAGATGAGACAACTAAAAGAATATTCCAACTCGTTTGAAAAACACATTGCTACTTGATACTTCATATCATAAATATGATAATTATTTTTTAAGAATTCGTTAATATCGTCTTGTAAATCCAATTCATGTGTTGTTTCAATAATTTTAACTTTCATGAAAAAATTATATATGATTTAAAACTAAAATCTTGTCATTATTGGTTGATTTCAATAACAAATTCACATTCGAATTGTTCATTTGGCTTTAAGCAGACTACACTTTCTTTATCTTTAAGTTCTCCGTCAAAATCAACGTAATCTGCATGTCCCACCCATGGTTCAATAGCAAGCAAATCACCAACATGTTTTGCAGTCCATAAACCTACATGATCAAAACCATGCATATGAAAAACAATTGATTTATCATGATTCAATGATTTTAAAGAAATACTTTCTGATTTAAAATTTTTAAAAACAATAGCATCTCGATCAAATAATTGTTGACGCACAAAGAAACGTTGTTCTTGATCATAGAATGGTTCTTCAATATGTGACATTCCTCTTTTAGCTACATCAATAATTTTTCTATTTAATGTTTCAGGTTCACTCATTTCAACATAGTAATCATTGCTTGATTCTCCATCCATAAAAGGGCATGCAAAAGCAGGATGTCCCCCTACTTGAAAATAAATATCTTGTTGATCTGTATTTTTTACATTAATATGACATGATAGATTATTCTTACTAAGTGTATAAGTTACTTCTAATAAAAAAGCATAAGGATATTGTTTTTTTATTTCTTCATTAGGTTCTAGTGTAAAAATAACTTTTGTATCATCTACTTGATTGGTATTAAATTCATTATGACGTGCAAAACCATGTTGTGTTAAATGGTATTTCTTATCACCAATACGGTATTCATCATTTCTTACAGCACCAACTATTGGAAATAAAATAGGAGCACTGCTTGCCCATTGACGAGGATCTCTTTTCCACATGTAATTAATATGATCTTGATTTCCTTCAATACGATGGATTTCAGCTCCTTTAGGATGTAATCCAACAGTTAAAAATTCATTTTTTAATTCAATCATTATTATACCTCCATCTATATAGACTATTATAGCATAAATCAACTTGCTAAATAAAAAATCCAGAAGAATCTGGATTATTTATTATTTAAATCATTTAAAATACTTTCAATTTTATTTCCATATTCTAAAGAAGTATCTAAAACAAAATGAAGTTCAGGACATTTTCTTATTTTCAATTTTTTTGCTAATTGTGATCGAATGAAGCCTTTTGATTTATCAAGGGCTTCCATCCCTTTTCTTTGATTATAATCCTTTCCTAAAAAAGTAACATATACTTTAGAAATTGATAAATCATTTGTTGTTTCAACAGCTGTAATTGTACATAAATTTAATTCCTTATTACGTACTTCATTTTGAAGAATTAAAGATAATTCTCGTAAAATATTGGCATTAATTCTTTCTGTTTTCAAAGACATATCATACACCTCTTTTAATCACGAGCAACTTCTTCCATAATGTATCCTTCAACAATATCTCCTTCTTTAATATCGTTAAAGTTTTCAATACTTAATCCGCATTCAAATCCAGCATTAACTTCTTTTACATCATCTTTAAAACGACGTAATGATCCTAATTTACCTTCATAAACGACAATACCATCTCTAATTAAACGGATACCACTATTTCTTTTAATTGAACCATCAGTAACATAACATCCTGCAATATTACCAACTTTACTTGCTTTGATAACTTGTCTAATTTCTGCTTGTCCTGTAACAACTTCTTTTAATTCAGGAGCTAGCATACCCTTCATAGCAGTTTCAATTTCTTCTACCATTTTATAAATAACATTGTGTAAACGAATTTCTACGCCTTCTTCGTCTGCTTTATTTCTAACTTTAGCATCAGGTCGTACATTGAATCCATAAATAATAGCTTGAGATGCACTTGCTAAAATAACATCTGATTCAGAAATGGCACCTACTGTTGAACGGATAACATTAACTCTGACACCTTCAACTTCAATTTTTTCTAAAGATGCTTTTACTGCTTCGGCAGTACCTTGAACATCAGCTTTAACTATAATATTTAAATCTTGAATTTGACCTTCTTTAATTTGTGAATATAAATCATCTAAAGACATAGCTGCACCAGAGTTACGATCTTTTTCAATTTTAGCCTTCATACGTGTTTCACCAACACTACGTGCTTGTTTTTCTGATTCAAAAACCATAAACTTATCACCTGCAACTGGTACTTCATTTAAACCAGTAATTTCAACAGGAGTTCCAGGTAATGCTTCTTTGATAACACGTCCTCGATCATCAACCATTTGTCTAACACGACCAAATGCAGTACCTACAACAATTGGATCACTTGCTCTTAGTGTCCCATTTTCAACTAATAAAGTTGCCACAGGACCACGTCCCTTATCTAATTTACCCTCAACAACTGTACCATATGCATAACGATTAGGATTTGCTTTTAAATCAGATAATTCAGCAACAATAGTAAGTGTTTCTAATAATGAGTCGATACCAATTCCTTTTTTAGCAGAGATTTCGCAATATACTGTATCTCCACCCCATTCTTCTGGTAATAATCCTTCTTCAGACATTTCACTTTTAATTCTTTCAGGATCAGCACCTTCTTTATCAATCTTATTGATAGCTACAACAATAGGAACACCTGCAGCTTTAGCATGGTCAATTGCTTCTTTAGTTTGAGGCATAACACCATCATCAGCAGCAACAACAATAATAACAATATCAGTAACCTGAGCTCCACGAGCACGCATTGCTGTAAAGGCTTCATGCCCAGGTGTATCTAAAAATGTAACTTTACTTCCATTTACATCAACTTGGTATGCACCAATATGTTGTGTAATACCTCCAAATTCACCTTCAACAACTGCTGATTTACGAATTGTATCAAGTAGTGTTGTTTTACCATGGTCAACATGTCCCATAATTGTAACAACTGGACATCGAGGTTGTAAATCTTCCTCTTTGTCAACAATTTCAACATTTTCAAAATTAACTTCATCTACAGGAACATGTTTTTCACACTCTAAATTATATTCTAGACATATTAATTCTACTTGTTCATCTGTTAAAGAAGAATTAATTGTAACCATAATTCCTAATAAAAATAATACTTTAATGACATTAGCAGGAGTTTGACCAATTTTTTCAGCCAATTCACCAACAGTGATCCCTTCTTCGTAAGAAACCACACCATCTTTTACAACTTTTTCTTCTTTCTTATGAGAAAAATTAGATTGTAATTGTTTCTTCTTAGGTGCACCTTTTTTCTTTTTGTTTTGTTTTGCCATAAAATCACCCTCCTATCTCATCTTTAATTTTCTTTGCAAAGCCTGCATTCGTAATTCCAACTGCTACTCGATTATATTTTCCAATAGCCCTTGATATACTTACTGTATCACCAATTAATACATAATCAACACCATAATATTGACATTTATCTGTAATCTTCTTTTTTGCATTTTCACTAGCATCTAAAGCAATAACTACAAAACATACATTTTTTGATTGGATACCTTTAATAAGAGTTTCTCCACTTACAGTTGAACGAGCACGTGTTGCTAATCCTAGTAAATTCAAATAATTATTCATCTTTACAATATCCTTTCAATTCTTCAAATATTTCATTTGGAATTTCCACTTGTAAAGAACGTTCTAATAATTTTTTCTTTTTAGCAAGATCAAGTGCTTCTTGACTACGTTTTAAATATGCACCACGACCATTCATTTTACCTGTAGGATCAACAAATACTTCTCCTTCTTTATTACGAACAATACGAATTAGATCTTTTTTTGGTAATTGTTCTTGCGTTGCAAGACATTTTCTCAAAGGAATTTTGCGCATATTTTTACTCCTTAATCCTCATCATAATATTTGTCGTATTCATCATAATCAATGTCTTCATCATATTTACTATAATCATCATCTTCATAATCATAGTCATCTTCGTCATCGTAATCATCTTGATGTACATTTTCTTGTAATGATTCTGCTTCTTCAGTTTCTTCAACAGCTTCATTTGCATCGTTAGCTTCTTGAGATGTTTCCATCATTTCTTGAGCAAATTCTTCTTGGAAATCATCATCAACTGGAGCTTCTTCTTGTTTTTCTACAACTAAACCTAATTCGTTAGCTTCACTAAATGATTTGATATCAATTTTCCATCCAGTTAAACGAACTGCTAAACGTGCATTTTGTCCACGTTTACCAATAGCTAATGATAATTGATCATCAGGTACAATCACTAATGCACTATGTTCTTCTTCGTTAATTGTAACTGACATAACAGTAGAAGGACTTAACGCATGAGAAATAAAGACAACTGGATCACTAGACCATTCAATAATATCAATCATTTCACCATTTAATTCATCAACAACATTTTTTACACGTGATCCCTTAGGACCTACACATGAACCGATTGGATCAATGTTTTCATCTTGTGTATAGACAGCCACTTTGCTTCTTTCTCCAGGTTCACGAGAAACAGATTTAATCTCAACTGTTCCTTCATAAACTTCTGGAACTTCTAATTCAAATAGACGTTTTACAAAATGAGGATCCGTACGACTTACAACGATATGTGTTCCTTTTGTGCCACGATCAACATCACTTACATATACTTTTACATGTTGTCCTTCAGTTAATCTTTCTCCTGGAATTTGTTGGTTTGATCCTAAAAATGCTCCAGTTTTTCCAATATTAATAATAGCAAATTTAGGTTCAACACGTTCTACTACACCAGTGATAATATCATCCTTTTTATCAGCAAATTCATTATATAATGTTTCTTTTTCAGTTTCTCGTATTTTTTGTCTAAACAATTGTTTTGTTTGAATTGCTGCTAAACGTCCAATATGATCAACATCTGCTTCAGTTTCGATGATATCTCCTACTTTATAATTACTATTAATTTCATGAGCTTCATCTAAAGAAACTTCTAAATCTTCATCTTGTAAATCATCTACAACAGTTCTAATTTCAAAAAGTCTGAATTTACCTGTCTTTTCATTAATTTCAACTCTTACATTTGCTTCAGAATTCATATAATTTTTCTTATATGCTTTAGCAATTGATTCTTTAAGCATTTCTAAAAAGACATCTTTTTCAATTCCTTTTTCTTCAATCAATAAATTTAATGCATCCATGAATTTTTTACTAGCCACTTTATAATCCTCCTAAAATTTCACAGCTAATCTAATAAATTGAATATTACTATAATCTACGTTTACTCGTTTTTTAATATTTTTAACCAAATATTCAAATTCTAAATTTGTTCCATCAATTGTTTTTAAATATCCTTCAACTTCATCTAATCCAGCAACGGGGTTTTTAAATTTAGCGTAAACATAACTTCCTACTGATTTTTCAACTTGTTCAAAAGTTTTTAAAGGTTTTTCAATTCCAGGTGATGAAACTTCTAAATAATACTCATCCTTAATTGGATCCGTTTCATCTAACTTCTCACTAATTGCTTCACTAACAGCCACACAAGTATCCATATCTAGATACCCTTCATTTTTTTCAATATAAATACGTAAATACATTTCATTTTGTTCTTTAACATATTCCATATCATCTAAATAACAATCATGTTGTTCAACTAACGGTAAAATCATTTCTTTAATTTTCTCTAGTAGTTCCACTTTTTCACCTCTATTCAATAATAAAGAGTGGGTCTCCCCACTCGTTTCTCTGAAACTAAAATTAGTTTATCATATCTATTTAATTTTAGCAAGTTTATCTAAAATAAAGATAATTGATTTTCTTCTTGCATTCCCTCAAAAACACCCATTTTAGTGAGTAATTTTATATGAGAGTTATTAAGTTTCGTTCTTTTAATAACATCCTCTTTAGAGATAAAATGATTAACTTTTCTTGCTTCAATGACTGTTTTTGCTACAGACTCACCTAATGAATCAACAGAAGAAAATGGTGGAATCAAACCCTTGTCGTCATGAGGGTCTAAAATAAAGTTTGTTGCATCCGATAATTCTAAATTAATTGGATTAAAATGGTATCCTCTTTCTATCATTTCTAGAGCAATTTCAAAAACATCCCATAACCCTTCTTCTTTATTTGAAGCTTGATGATTAGCCTTAAGTTCTTCTATCTCTTTTCTTCTCGCCATGATAGCTTCTTTACCAGCAACTAAAGTTTCTATTTCGTAAAAATCACAACGAGTTGTAAAATATACAGCATAATACTCAAGTGGATAATAAAGTTTCCACCAAGCTACACGAATAGCTGATAATACATAAGCAACAGCGTGTGCCTTAGGGAACATGTACTTGATCTTTTTACATGAATCAATATACCACTGTGGTACGTTGTATTGTTTCATTAATTCTTCATATTTCTTTTCAGGGAAAACGGCTGGTGATTTTCCTTTACGAACACATTCCATAATATCAAATGCATCTTTATTAGGTAGACCTTTTTCAATTAAGTAAACCATAATATCATCACGACATCCAATGACTTCTTTTAAAGTACAAGTTCCATTTTTAATTAATGTTTCAGCATTACCTAAATATACATCTGTACCATGTGATAACCCTGAAATAATGACCAAGTCATTAAATGTTTGTGGTTTTGTTTGATCTAACATTCCTCTTACGAAAGTTGTACCAAATTCAGGAAGACCTAAAGCACCATTTTTACAGTTAATAAAACTTAAATCACAACCTAGCGCCTCACTGCTTGTAAATAAACTCATGACCTTCTTATCATTAGTTGGTATCGTTTTAGGATCAACACCTGTTAAATCTTGTAACATACGAATAACTGTAGGATCAACATGCCCTAAAATATCAAACTTTAATACATTATCATGAATCGCATGGAAGTCAAAATGGGTTGTTCGCCACTCTGCTGATAGATCATCAGCAGGATACTGATAAGGTGTAAAATCAAAAACATCATAATCACGAGGTATAACAATAATTCCACCTGGATGTTGTCCAGTCGTTCTTTTTACACCGCCACATCCTTCAGCAATTCTTTCGAGTTCTGCACTTCTAATTTGATTATCAATACCTAATGTTTCAGCATACCCTTTTGCATATCCATAGGCTGTTTTTTCAGCAACGGTGGAAATCGTTCCGGCTCTAAAAACGTGGTCTTCACCAAAAATAGTTTTAGTAAAAGCATGTGCCTTTGCCTGATATGCACCAGAGAAATTTAAATCTATATCGGGTACCTTATCTGCATTAAACCCCAAGAAAGTTTCAAAAGGAATATTATGACCTTCTCCTTTCATCATTTGATGGCAATGTGGACATTCTTTATCTTCTAAGTCATAGCCATCAGCAATAACCCCTTCATCTAAAAACTCGCTATAACCACAATGTAAACAGACATAATGTGGTGGTAAAGGATTAACCTCAGTAATGCCCGCCATAGTAGCAACAAATGAAGAGCCTACTGAACCCCTTGATCCTACCAGATAACCATCGTCATTAGATTTCTTTACTAGTAAATGGGATATGTAATAAATAACCCCAAATCCATGTTTAATAATGTTACTTAATTCTTTTTCTAATCTTTTTTCAACAATAGTAGGTAATTTTTCACCATATAGTTTATGTGCTGTTTCATAACATATTTTCGTCAAATTCTCATCAGCATTATCAATCTTAGGAGTAAACAAATGATCATGTACAGGTTTAATTTCTTCAACCATATCTGCTATCTTATTTGTATTTTCAACCACATATTGATATGCATCTTGTGGAGATAAATATGGATAACATGTTAGCATTTCATCTGTAGTGCGTAAATATTGATAAGGTGTAAAAGCGCGTGGATTTCTACGATTACACAATGGATGCGCGCGATGCCCTATTCCAATTTTTGGTTGCGAAATGAAAACATCTCGATAAATCTTATCCTTCTTTTCTAAAAAGTGAACATCACCCGTAGCTACAACGATTTTATTCAGTTTTTTTGCCGTTTCAATAAGACGAAGAATAGAATCTATCAAATCATCTTGATTCTCAATTTGTCCTCTGTCTATCAAATGATAATAGTCATCTAATGGTTGGATTTCAACATAGTCATAGAACTGTAATAATGATTCTAAACGTTCTTGCGATTGATTCATTGCAGCTTCAAAGACGTCTGAGCGATAACAACTTGTTCCATAAAGCAAGCCTTCTCGATAAAACTCCAAACGTTCTTTAGGAATTCTAGAACCGTCATGGAAATAAGTTGTATTAGCCTCAGATACAATCTTAAACATATTTTTTAAACCCACTTTATTTAAAGCAATAGCTGTCATATGATATGGGAAAACAATTTTATATGCATCATCTTTTTGTAATTTATTTAAATCTAGTAAATTATATTTATTATCTTGCATAATTTGATGAAGCATCATTGTTAAAACACTTCCTAATACTTCTGCGTCATAATCAGCTCTATGTGCTACCTCATCATCATAAGCAACACGATAAACACGACATACAGCACCTAATCGATACGATTTCATTGGTTTCATAATTGCTCTAGCCAGAGCTAAAGAATCAATAATAGGATTATTGATAGTAGGCATTTGATTACGTTTTAAATTTTCGTTTAAAAAACCAATATCAAATTTTGCATTATGAGCAACTAAAATACAATCACTAAAAAAATCTAAGATTTGAGGTAAAAATTCTTTTATTGTAGGTGCATTTGAGACCATCTCATTAGTAATATTAGTTAAGTTGCTAATACGAGTAGAGATTTCTTTACCTGGATTGATAAAACTCTGTAAACGATCAATAACTTCTCCATTTTTAATTTTAACTGCACCAAATTCTGTAATTCCATCATGAACAACAGAAAAACCTGTTGTTTCCAAATCGAAAGATACATAGGTTGCATCTTCTATCGACATATCACGCTCATTAAAAACAATATCAAAATAAGGTTCAATCATATTTAATTCAACCCCATAGATCATTTTAATCCCAGCCTTTGAACTTGCAATTTGAGCTTCTGGAAAAGATTGAACATTACCATGATCAGTAACCGCAATTGCCTTATGTCCCCAAGAGGCAACGGCATTAATATAGTCAGTAATCGTACCAATTCCATCCATCGCTGACATTTTAGAATGTGTATGCAATTCTACTCTCTTCTTTTCAGCAGAGTCCTTACGATGTTGAGGTGATTTTATAATTTCAACTTCATTTGCCATTATGACCATCTCACGAGCAAAACTATCCAGTCTTGTTTCACCTCTTACTTTAACCCATACTTTACCTTTACCAATTGACTTAAGATCTTCAATTGTATTAGAAGAATTGTTTTCAAAACGTTTTACCATAATAGAGTTTGTATAATCTGTTACCCACAACGTCTGAATATGTTTTCCAGCTCTTGTTTTAATCATATCCACTTTAAAAACATATCCCCGTATAACACAATTTTTTTCCATCGTATTATTATCAATTTCTTCAATTTTCATTTCTCTCGCTTCACCACGTTTATAACGACGCTTATAGTCAAATTGTGGTGTTGGTTTGGGTTCTTCTTTTTTTAATGTCTGTAAATCAACTTTTACAGGCTCATAAACTTCCATTTCCTCTTTTAAATCATTAAATTCAGTATTATCTTGATTGATATAGAATTTAATTTTTTTATCAATCCCAATTTTTGCTAATTCATTGCTAAAAACAGCATACATCTTTTGATATTGCTCAAGTTGGATTTCATTTAATACTGCCACAGTGACAATATCATCAATTTTAAAATTCTCTATGCTAAGAGTTGAGCAAATAGGATAATTTAGTTTTAATTTTTCAATCATATACCCTAAATACAACGACCAATCACACTGTGTTACATCTACATCTTGATAATGCAAATAAAACTCTGCAGGATAAGGAAAATGTTTTAGTCCTTGATAAAGAAGCTGAAATTCATCAAAAGGAATAAAAGACTTACTTTCAATATAAAAAGAGTAATGACTATTTTTATGAACAATAACCTTATCTAAAGAAGCATGTAACAATTCCGTTACTTGCTCAGTTATATTTAAATTTTCTAATAATATAATTAACTTATTCATGTCTTCACCTCAAGTCTAAAAAAGATTATAACATAAAAAAGGGATCATTTAATCCCTTAGTGCAACATTTTTCCAATATCATTTATCGTCACAAAAATCATCAACCCAAAAACCAAAGCCAATCCAGCTAACTGTAAAACATATTTAACTTTAATTGGAATTTCTCGATGAATTACTTTTTCAATAAGTGCAATTAAAACTTGGCTTCCATCTAATCCTGGTATTGGCAACAAATTAAACATTCCAATATTCGTAGATAATAAAGCAGTCAAAGAAAGCAATGAACTTATAGAACCAGATTCAGTCACTTGAGCAGTGACACTGTAAATTCCAGCCGGTCCTGATAATTGACCAACAGTATGAACAGAATCTGTAATTAATTTACCCAACGTTGTGAAGATGATAAAAGCATACGTAACAAATTGATTAAAACCGTACTTAATTGCTTCAAAAAATGATAATTGTCTTGTTTTAGCAGTAATCCCTATTTTATAACATTGATTTGTTTGATCAAAACGAGCCGTTACTTTTTTATTCAAAGTTTGATGATTTCTTTCAATAACAACTGTCATATCTAAAGTCTTTGCCTTTAAATTAAGATTATCATTATCTAAAACTTGTTGAATATCACTAAACGAAGCAATGAGTGATTCATGATCGTTGATAATGATTTTTTTAATTGTATCCCCTGCTTTTAAGTGAGCTTCATTAGCCCCACTATTTTCAACAACTGTACCAATAATGGGCTGGTTAGTTTGAACATCAATAACCGAATAAACACCGATTAATAAAACAAGAGCTAAAACAAAATTCATGAAAACACCAGCTAACATGATAATACATTTTTTCCATGTTTTAATTCCTTTTAAAGTTCGCTCATAAGGGACATCTTTCATCAATTCATTATCTTCTTGATCAGCTTCACCAGCCATAGCAACATAGCCACCAATAGGTAAAGCGCGAATTTGATAGTCTGTCTCACCTTTTTTTCTTGAATAAATTTTAGGCCCCATTCCTAATGAAAACTCAGCACAATACACGCCAAATAACTTAGCCGTTAAAAAATGTCCTAGTTCATGAATAAAAATAATACCACCTAAAATGAGAAAAAATACAAGTAGATTAATTATTGTCTGCATGACTCTCTCCTATCTTCTTTATTACATAATCACGAGCCCATCTATCAATATCTAATAACTGTTGAACAGATGGATTTTCAATCCAATCATGGGCATTCATGGCTTCTTCAACTAATCTTTCAATATCTAAAAATTCAATTTGACCATTTCTAAAAGCAAGATTAGCTTCTTCATTTGCTCCATTTAATACACATGGCATACTACCACCCTTTATACCTGCATCATAAGCTAATTTTAATGCTCTAAAACGTTTGAAATCAGGCTTTTTAAAAGTAAGTTGACCCATCTTTGTTAAATCTAAACTTTCTCCTTTAATAAGAGGTTTCCTCAAAGGATAAGTTAAAGCATATTGAATAGGCAAACGCATGTCTGGCATTCCCATTTGACCAATAATTGAAGTATCCTCAAACTCAACAGCTGAATGTAAAATACTTTCCGGATGAATTAAAACTTCAATTTGATCATAATCAACATCAAACAACCATTTTGCTTCCATGACTTCTAATCCTTTATTAAATAATGTGGCACTATCAATCGTAATTTTAGCACCCATTGACCAATTAGGATGATTTAATGCTTCCTTAACCGAAACACCCGCAAGTTCTTCTCTAGTTTTATCACGAAAACTTCCGCCACTTGCTGTAAGTAAAATTCTTTTAATTTTATTATTTTGATTTCCTTGTAATGATTGGAAAATAGCAGAATGTTCACTATCAACCGGTAATAGACGAACTTGATATTCTTTAACCAATTTCGTAATAATATGCCCTGCAACAACCAGAGTTTCCTTATTAGCTAAGGCAATATCTTTATGATGACGAATTGCTTCAATGGTTGGAATAAGTCCGGCAAATCCTACAATGGCATTTAAAACAATTTCAACATCCGCTAATGTAGCAATTTCAATCAAACCCTCTTGACCATAAACAAAACGAATATGGGGATATTTTTTTGTAAGTGTTTCTGCATCGTTTTTTTCAATAACACAAACAACTTGTACCGGTATTTTTTCAATAATTTCTTCCAACTTAGAAATATTATGTCCTGCTGACATACCGACAATCATATAATCGTTTGGATTATGGTAGACTACATCGACAGTTTGAACCCCGATGGATCCTGTTACTCCTAATACAGTTATCTTTTTCATTTTATAACCCCGCAATCATCAAAAAAATACTAAACACAATACTATTAAAAACAGCACTATCAATTCTATCTAAAATACCACCATGCCCTGGCAATAAATTTGAATAATCTTTGACCCCAAAGTTTCTTTTAACCGCACTAAAAACGAGGTCACCAATTTGACTTGTCATAGTAAGAACAATACATGCAACTATAAGCATCATATTTCCCTTAATAATGCCAAAATAAACACCAAAGACAATTGAAATCAAGCTTCCTAGCAAAATACCACCAATTGATCCTTCAACAGTTTTTTTAGGTGATAATCTAGGAATAAGCTTATGTTTCCCTAGTGTCATCCCAGCAAAATATGCACCTGTATCACTTCCATAAGTTGCAAAGGCAAGTAATAATAAATATTCAAATCCATAATCATTACGAATAACTAGCAAAGCATGAAGACCACAGCATAATAGTGTTCCCATTGTAAAAATATATCCTACTCTTTCAATATTAAGCGTTTCATCAAAAATCATTGTACTTAATAAAACAGCCAAAAATCCCAAAATGCATACACTTGGAATAAATAAAACTGAATCTTTTTGAAAAAAACCTAAAACAAAAAAGAGCAAAACAATGATATACATATAAATCTTGATTTTAGGACGGGTACAAATGTGTAACATCTCATAAACAGATAAAACAGTCACAATTGCAATAACGGATTTAAAAAATGTTCCCCCTATTACAATTGCTGGAACAACAACTGCAATTAAACATAGCGCAGTAATAATTCTTTGTTTCATTATTTCAATCCTCCAAAACGTCGGTCTCTATTTTGATACATCCAAATAGCTTTATGCAATTCTTCAGCGTTAAAATCCGGCCAATATACAGGTGTAAAAATAAATTCAGCATATGCAAGTTGCCACAATAAAAAATTAGACAAACGCTGTTCACCACTTGTTCTCACCATCAAATCAACTGGCGGCAAAGAAGCAGTCATAAGATGCTGTTCAAAATAGTCTTCTGTAATATCATTTTCAGTAATCTTTCCTTCTTTTAAAGATGTAGCTATCTTTTTCGTTGCTTCAACAATTTCATCTCGTCCGCCATAAATAAATGCAAAGCACAACTGTAAACCAGTATTATTTTTTGTTTGGTCAATAGCTGCTTGAATAATATCTTGTGTTGCTTGTGGTGCACGGTTTAAATGCCCTATATAACAAATACGCACATTATTATCCATTAATTCCTTCAAATAAAGATCAAAAAAAGTCTTAGGTAATCTAAAAATAAATTGAACTTCATCATCTGGACGAGAAAAATTTTCTGTTGAAAAAGCATAAACTGTCATTGCTTTTACACCTAACTTATTGGCTTCTAAAGCAATATTTCTAATCGTTTTTGTTCCTTCATTATGCCCATATGTCCTCGGCATTTTTCTCTTTTTTGCCCATCTACCATTACCATCCATAATAAAAGCTATATGAGCCGGTATATTATTCATATCAAGTTGATAATTGTCTTTATTTTTCTTTCTTTTAAACATAATATATCTCCTTATAACGAGATATATTATAACATATATAAAATAAAAACAAAACAAAAGGATGAAACCATCCTTTTGTTATACTGTCATGATATCTTTTTCTTTTTCTTTAGCAATCTCATCAATTTCTTTTACAAATTTATCAGTTAATTTTTGTACTCGATCTTGACCAGATTTAATTTCATCTTCGCTTCCATCACACTTTTTGATTTCATCGTTGGCATCACGACGAATATTACGAATTGCAACTTTGGCATTTTCAGCAAACTTCCAAACATTTTTTGCAAATTCTTTACGACGTTCTTCTGTAAGTGCTGGTACCATAATACGAATAAGTTCACCATCATTTTGTGGAGTTAAACCTAAATCACTTTCATAAATAGCATGTTCTAAATCTTTTAAAACAGTACGATCATAAGGCTTAATTACTAATTGACGACCTTCAACAACTGAGATACCTGCAATTTGATTAATTGGTGTTGGTGTATCATAATAGTTAACCATTACACGATCAAGCATAGCAGGATTAGCTCTTCCAGTTCTTACAGTTTGCAATTCACGTCTAAATGCATCAATAGCTTTTGTCATTCTTTCTTGAGTATCTTCTAAAATCATATTAATCATTTGAGTTTCCTCCAGAGATTGTTGTTCCTATTTTATTTCCATTACAAGCTTTAGCAATATTTCCTTCTTCTTGCATATTGAATACACATAAGTCAATATTATTATCTTTACATAAAGTTATAGCAGTTTGATCCATGATTTTTAAATCTTTAGCTAAAACATCACTATAAGTAATTTCATCAAATTTAACTGCTTGAGCATCAACTTTAGGGTCAGCAGAATAAACACCATCTACTCCATTTTTAGCCATCAAAATAACATCTGCTTGAATTTCAGCAGCACGAAGTGCAGCTGTTGTATCAGTAGTAAAGAATGGACTACCCGTACCTGCACCAAAAATAACAACTCTTCCTTTTTCTAAATGACGAACAGCACGTCTTCTAATATATGGTTCAGCAACTTGTCTCATTTCGATTGCTGATAATAATCGTGTTGGTACATCAAGCGCTTCTAAAGCATTTTGAACAGCTAAACCATTCATAACTGTAGCAAGCATTCCCATGTAATCTGCAGTAGAACGATCCATACCCATATCCGCACCAACTTTACCACGCCAGATATTTCCGCCACCACACACAATAGCAATTTCGATACCTAAATCTTTAGCATCTTTAATTTGTTTTGCAATATTAGCAACTGTCTTAGCATTGATTCCAGTTTTGTCATCACCAGCTAATGCTTCACCACTTAGTTTTAATAATACGCGTTTATATTTCATAATCATGCTCCTTATTTACAATAAAAGGACACACTTAAAGTGTCCTTAAATATTATTTACCCATTTGTGCAGCTACTTCTTCAGCAAAGTTTTCAACTTTCTTTTCCATTCCTTCACCAACTTGGAAACGAGCCATTTCTAAAACTTTACCTTTTCCTAAGTATTTTGCAACTGTTTCTTTTGGAGTTTTAATAAATTCTTGATCCATTAAGCACATAGCAGAGAATACTTTATTAAGTTTTCCTCTTTTAATTCCTTCAAGAACTTTTTCAGGTTTGCTTTTAAGACTTTCATCTTGTGCCATAATTTCAGTTTGTACAGCATCTTCTCTATCTTTAACTTCTTGAGGGATAGCATTTTGGTCAATATATTCTGGATTACATGCAGCAACGTGCATAGCAATATCTCTTGCTTTTTCTTCATCAGCATCAGCTAATTTAACGATTGCAGTCATTTTACCACCCATGTGAGAGTAAGCACCAAATACTTCATTATCTTCTTTAGTCATCACAACAAATCTTCTGAAAGATAATTTTTCACCAATTTTACCACTTGCTTCAGCAATAACTGTAGCTAAGTCTTTTCCATCTACATCTAATTTTAATGCAGCATCTAAATCAGCAGGTTTATTTGTAGCAACTGTACTACAAACTGTTTTTACTAATTCTTGGAATTCTGCGTTTTTAGCAACGAAGTCAGTTTCTGAGTTAACTTCAACCATAGCAGCAGTATTACCATCTAATACAAATGATGTTAACCCTTCAGCAGCAATACGATCTGCTTTTTTTGCAGCTTTTGCAATTCCTTTTTCTCTTAACCAGTCAAATGATGCTTCAATATCACCATCACAAGCTTCTAGAGCTTTTTTACAGTCCATCATTCCGGCACCAGTTTTTTCACGTAATTCTTTAACTAATTTTGCACTAATAGCCATTTTTCATTTCCTCCATTTATTTATTTAAAAAGGGAAAAGCTACGCTTTCCCCATTATAACTAGTTTTTATATCAGTTCCAGCTTATTTATTTTCAGTTGGTTTTGCTTCTCTTCTAGGTGCTGGTCTTCCACCTTTATTTCTAGGTCCTCTTCTGTTGTTGTTTTCAACTGAAGTAACAGCATCATTCATAGTTACTTCTTTTTCATCTTCATCTTTAACAAATGCAACTGTTAAAGGTTCATTTTTAGCTTGGCAAATTGCATCAGCCATTGAAGCAACAATTAATTTTACAGCTCTAATAGCGTCATCATTTGCTGGGATAACATAATCTACTTCATCAGGATCACAGTTAGTATCAACGATACCAAATACTGGAATACCTAAGATTCTAGCTTCTGCTACAGCGTTGTGTTCTGCTTTTGGATCAACAACAAATAAAGCATTTGGAAGTCTTCTCATTTCTTTAATTCCACCTAAGTTCTTTTCTAACTTAGCAGCTTCTTTTTTAAGTAAGATTACTTCTTTTTTAGGTAAAACATCGAAAGTTCCATCTTCTTCCATTTTTTCTAATTCTTTTAATCTTCTAATTCTTTTTTGAATTGTTTTGAAGTTTGTTAATGTTCCACCTAACCAACGAGAGTTAACATAGAAACTTCCAGAACGAATTGCTTCTTCTTTAACAGCTTCTTGAGCTTGTTTTTTTGTTCCTACAAATAATACTTTTCCACCTTTTTCAGCGATTTCATTCATTGCTTTATAAGCTTCATCAATTTTCTTTGATGATTTTTGTAAATCAATAATGTAAATCCCATTTCTTGATGTAAAGATGTATGGAGCCATTTTTGGATTCCATCTTTTTGTTTGGTGACCGAAATGTACACCAACTTCTAATAATTTTTTCATTGAAATTACTGACATGTGTAATTTCCTCCTTTTCGTTTTTTCCTCCATTATTTCGAACAATTGACACTTCTTAAGAAGCACTAGTCAACTGAATCCATAATGTGTGTATTTTCATACCTAATGTATATTAGCATATCCTAAAATAAAAGACAAGAATTTTTTAACGATTTCTTGGATGGTTTTTGATATAAACCTCTTTTAAATGCTCGTTTGAAACATGAGTATAAATTTGTGTCGTTGATAAATTCTCATGACCTAATAATTCTTGTACTGACCTTAAATCAGCACCCGCATTTAATAAATGAGTTGCAAAAGAATGTCTAAACATATGCGGATGTATTTTTCTGGTTGGATCAAATTGATAAACAACACGGTTGACAACATCTTCTAACCCTCTATTGGTCATCTGATTGCCACGATTATTAACAAAAACATATTGATGACTACCATCACAAAAATTATTTCTTACCTCATTAATATATTTCAAGAGCCATTTTTTAGCGCAATCATGAAAAGGCACATACCTATCTTTATCACCTTTTCCATGAATTAATAAAACTTGTTGGTTCCAATCTATTTGTTTGAGTGTTAAGCCAACCACTTCCGAACATCTCAATCCAGAAGCATACATCAACTCTAGCATTGCACGATTACGAATCCCTAAATCAGTAGAAACATCTATGCTATCAAGTAATTGTTGCATTTCCTCATAATACAAAAAATCCGGATTTCTTTTAGGTGTTTTTAATGTTTCAATTAAAACCATAGGATTATCTTCAATGTATTCTTGTTTACACAAATAGCGATAAAATGAGCGTAACGAACTGATTCGTCGATTAATTGTTGTTCGGGCTAACTTTTTTTGATAAAGCCATGTTAAATATCCTCTAACAACCTGGTAAGTAACTTGATTAAAACGTTCTATTTTTTTTGTCTTTAAAAACCCTATAAATTCATCTATATCTCGTTGATATGAGTTGACCGTTAGTTTTGAATATTTCTTTTGATTTAAAAGATAATCTAAAAATTCTTTTTTATAGTAATTCATTTTCATCTATAAATTGATCCATCACTTCTTGTGCTCTTTTAGCATAAGCTTCTTTTCTTTCTTTTTTCTTTACTCTTTCTTTTAAATCAGGAAGAATTCCAAAATTAGCTTTCATTGGTTGAAAATCAGTTGGATCCCCATGAGTAATATAATGTGCTAAAGCACCCATAATTGTTTCTTGCGGAAAAATAAGACTTTCTTTACCTTGTAAGTAACGTACCATATTAATTCCAGCAATCATACCACTTTGAGCTGATTCAACATATCCTTCTACCCCTGTCATTTGTCCTGCCATAAACAATCCTTTTGTCCCTTTAACACTATAATCAGCATTCAAATGCACAGGCGAACAAATAAATGAATTACGATGCATGACGCCATAGCGTACAAAACGAGCATTTTCTAATCCTGGTATCATTTGAATGATTCTTTTTTGTTCAGGCCAAGTTAAATGAGTTTGAAAACCTACAATATTATATAAACTTGCCTGGACATTATCTTGTCTTAATTGTACAACTGCATAAGGTTTTGTCCCATCAGGCTTGGTAAGACCTACCGGCTTCATTGGTCCAAATAATAGTGTTTGTTTCCCACGTCTTGCCATTTCTTCAAAAGGCATACATCCTTCAAAAAACTTTTCTTCAAAGTCTTTAGGCTTAACAACCTCTGCATTCATCAATTCATCATAAAAATGATTAAATTCTTCCTCGGTCATTGGACAATTAATATACTCATTATCCCCCTTATCATAGCGAGATTTATAGTATGCCTTATCCATGTTAATACTTTCTTTTTCGATAATTGGTGCAGCAGCATCAAAAAAATAAAAATAATCTTCGCCCAATTTACTAGCAATATCTTTACTTAACGCATCACTCGTTAATGGTCCTGATGCAATAATAACCGGTCCTTCAGGTATCGTTTTCACTTCATCATGAATCACTTCAATCAACGGATGACTACTAATAAATTCCGTAATATCTTTTGAAAAACCTTCACGATCAACTGCCAGAGCGCCTCCTGCTGGAATCTGATTTTTTCTTGCAAAGCGAATAATCACACTATCTAATTTTTCCATTTCATTCTTTAAAACACCTACAGCATTACCTAACCCATCTGCTCTTAAAGAATTGGAACAAACCAATTCTGCAAAATAGGATGTATGATGTGCTGGAGTCATTTTATGAGGTCGCATCTCATGTAAGTAAACTTGTATTCCTTGTTTGGCTAATTGATAGCTTGCTTCCACTCCAGCCAGCCCTGCGCCAATAACATGAACATTTAATTTTTCCATATCTTTCACCCTTATCTATTTTAACAAATTTAATTTAAAAAAAGTAGAACCAATGTTCTACTTTATAATGGTTTTACATTTTGGATAATTCGAACAAGCTTTAAATTCGCCCCATCTTCCCTTCTTAATGACAACTGGCGAACCACAATTAGGACACACTTCATCTGTCATAACTGGTTCTTGCTTTTTACGATTATTTTTAATGTATTTACATTCAGGGTAGTTTGAACATGCTTCAAATTTTCCAAAACGGCCTGTTTTGTATACCATTTTACTACCACATTTAGGACATACTTCACCCGTGTATTCTGGTTCAACCTTTTCTTTCTTTACGTATTTACATTCAGGATAGTTTTCACAAGCTATAAACGTACCATAGCGTCCATGTCGTTCTACTAAATCATGACCACACTCAGGACATTTTTCACCAGTTTTTTTAGGAGCAATAACTTCCATTTTTTCATTTGCTACATCTAATAATGGTTGGAACTTATGAATGAAGTTATCTATAGCATCAAAATAATCATCATCACCTTCAGCTATATCATCGAGTTCTTTTTCCATTGATGCTGTATATTCAACATTAATAATATCATTAAAAAACTGTGTCAATCTATCACTTGTAAGCGTTCCTGTTTCTGTTGGTTTAAAAGCACGATCAACCAATTCTACATATCCTCGTGTTTGAATAGTATCAATAATTGAAGCATAGGTACTTGGTCTTCCAATACCTAATTCTTCCATTTCACGAATAAGTTTAGCCTCAGTATATCTTGCTGGTGGTTTTGTAAAATGTTGTGTCTTTTCAATTTTTGTACTATCAATTGTTTCTTCTATTTTCATTTCTGGCAATAGTTCATTACTTTGTTTTTCATATGGACTATATATGCGTAAATATCCATCAAACTTTAATACAGAACCATTAGCTTTGAACTGATAACCTTGATTATCCAAAGACAATGCAGTTGAATCAAATTGTGCCGGTGCCATCAACGAAGCCATAGCACGTGCATAAATCAGACTATATAATTTATATTCATCAGGCTTTAAGTATTCTTTTACACTTTCAGGTGTACGAAGAGCACTTGTTGGTCTAATCCCTTCATGAGCATCTTGAACATTCTCTGTCTTTTTTGCTTTCTTTACTTTACCAACATATTCTTTTCCATATTTTTCTTGAATATATTGTTCAGCACTCTCAACAAAAACATCGGATAAACGAATTGAATCTGTTCTCATGTAAGTAATTAACCCTACAGTTTCATCACCCAAATCAATACCTTCATATAATTTTTGAGCAATCATCATTGTTTTTCTTGCTTTAAAATTTAACTTGGACGATGCTTCTTGTTGTAATGTTGATGTAATAAACGGAGGTTTAGATTCTCTTTTCTTTTTTGTTTTCTTAACATCACTTACAGTAAATGTCTTATTTAATTTTTCATAAATCGCATTAGCTTCTTCGGCATTTTTAATTTCTATTTTCTTACCTTGATATTTAGCTAATTCTTCTTGAAAATCAATCTCATCTTTATTAAATTCCGCTTTAACCTTCCAATATTCTTCGGGAATAAATGCTTCTATTTCACGTTCTTTTTCAACAATTAAACGTAAAGCCACGGACTGAACACGTCCAGCTGATTTAGATTTTATCTTCTTTTGTAATAATTTAGATAATTTAAAGCCTATAATACGATCCAATACTCTTCTTGTTTCTTGCGACTTAACTAAATTTTGATCTATTTTACGTGGATGATTTAAAGCATCAATGACAGCATCCTTGGTTACTTCATTAAAAACAACACGATTATCTTGATCCATATCTAATTTTAAAACCTCTGCTAAATGCCAAGAAATAGCTTCTCCTTCTCGATCAGGGTCGGTTGCAAGATATACTTCAGATGCATCTTTAACTTCAGCTTTTAATTCCTTAACAACATCTTTTTTATCCTTAGAAATAACATATTTTGGTTTATAACTATTATCTTGATCAATACCTAGCCCATCTTTTCCAGATGTAGCCAAATCTCTGATATGTCCTTTAGACGATGTTACATGATAATCACTTCCTAAATACTTTTCAATGGTCTTAGATTTAGAAGGTGATTCCACGATAACTAATTTTTTACCCATAACGTACCTCCCGTTTTGTAAAAACTATTATTATTGTTTTTTTTCACTTTGTCAATATTATTTATTCATTCATCCAAGAGATCATGAACACTCATAACTAATTTTGCCCCTTGTTGAATTAAATAATTACATCCATTATTATCCGTTATTCTCCCTGGTACACAAAAAATTTCCTTTCCTTGATCCAAAGCAAATCCTACAGTAATCATTGTTCCTGATCGTTTCTTTGCTTCGGTTACCAAAAGAGATTCACTTAATCCAGCAATCAGTCTGTTTCTTTGCGGAAAATATTCTTGTCTAGGCACAAGATCACCCGGATATTCGCTTATTATCAAATGATTTTCCTTTATTTGGTTATACAAGTCCAAATTTCTTTTAGGATAACAATAATCTATCCCTCCACCTAGTATTGCTACTGTCTTACCGTTATTATTGAGTGCTGTGCGATGCGCTACAGTATCAATTCCTAGTGCCATTCCACTTACAATTGTATAATGATGACAAACTAAATCGTAAACAAGTCGATTCGTTGCACTTTTGCCATAAGCACTTGGCACTCTCATACCTATCACACCAATGCAACGTGTTTTTAAAATTTCCAAATCACCATAGTAATAAAGAACAAATGGCGGACAATTAATTTGTTTTAATGCCTCGGGATAATCATTAGAAATAATTGTCGTATACTTACATTTAACTTGTTTTAAAAGCAAATCACGATCTTCTCCTACCTTTTCTTTCTTTTTTAATGCTTGCAATATCTTGTTAAAATCACCTTTGTATTTTAAAGAAAAATAAACCAAGACTTCTTCCATATACCCTCCTCTATGTATCCTCTCTTTTATATACGTCTTTTTTTCGTATTTTTCTTCTAAAAATGAAAAAAAGCTGGCTATTCAAATAATTTAGGGGCCTCAACTTTGGGGGTCTACTTTAGGGGACAAC
>OLOG01000635.1_pt1 | contig 29703 bp, 28 predicted proteins | sample 1672351 | NCBI WGS metagenome assembly OLOG01 (sample SAMEA3136674, study PRJEB25190) | human gut metagenome | biome: human gut; feature: human-associated habitat; material: faeces | place: Austria | collected 2013 | reverse complement strand
TGTATGTTAATGTCACCCACCAATCCGACTTTTTAAAATTTGTACAGATATTCCACACTATGCGTTTTTTCTTCAACAGTTCATTTCTTCGCCGTTGTACTTCTGAACACTCATTCCAATTCGGACCTCTTGGAATGTTTTTCTTCCCGTATCTTGCCGAGAAACTTTTTTCTTTGAAAATATGTTCCCCTGCAATGATAGTTTTTTCTATGTATGCCATATATCTTTTCTGTTCCTCGTCCTAAATTTAATTACTTAAACAAGTTATAAAACCTTGATTTATCAAGGTTTTTTGTTTTTTGCTATTGCCTATTTTTTCGATATATGATATAATAGATATGTGGGTATCTTTATATCACATATAGTATTTAAAAAAGTAGTGGTTTGGCTGAACCACTATTTTTTTTGTGTCAATTCGTCGATTGACATTTGCACCGTTTTGGGCGGTGCTGTTCGTTGCGTTGTCGGTTGTTTTGCCTGTCTGCATTTCTGACAAATAAAACCGCCTGTCGGTGTTACCGCCCCCGGAATATTTTTCGGGTCAACATATGTCATATACCATTGACCGCATACCGTACATTGATGATTGTATGTCTTTTGCCTGTAACTCATATCGCAGGCACTTTCTTTTTGAACAACGGCAATACCTTTTTGGCATTGACCGTTGCTCCGCTTTCACGGTTCACCAATGCTAAAACCTCATCCGTTTCGCGCAAAAACTTCTGTCGGGGACTTTCGTAGTCCTTGCGGTTTTTCTTGTTGGACAGTAAATCGTCCAACATTTGCAGGGCCAAACACCTGCCCTGTTCATTTAATTGGTCTATTCGTTGTATGTATTTGTCGTACATTTTTCGTCCTCCTCTATTTTCTTCATTGTTCGCAGGCACATAGAAACCGCCCTATCAGATTTCATTAAAATTTCAAAATGTATTAAGGGGGGTACTATTCGGGCGGTTCGTATCTGCCTGCGAACCTTTAATTTTTATGCGCCTAAATCTTTTGCCTCTATGTAGGCATTTAAACGTTTTTTCACTATGAATGTTCTGTTTTGTTTTTCATCAGCGACGAAACCGATTGGCAATGTGCCATTTTTTATCGCCGCTGTTATTTTTGACGGTGTTGTATGGAATATCTTCGCCACTTCCGCTGCCGAAATTATTTCAACATCAAACATTATATTTGCTCCTTTCCGCCTATTAGGCTGTTTTCTGTTCGTCTGTTGCAAATAAATACTCATATTGGCTATTGAATAGATTGCATAAACGTGATATTTCCGTTACATAAAACTTACCTGTTTTTTTCTTTCGTTCATATGATGGTCGTGATATTCCCAAATAATCCGCTACTTGTTGATTGGTCATATTATTTCGAGCTTGTTCCGCATCTAAATTTTTAAACATATAGCTCACCTCCATTTTATTTTTTTAATTAGCATTTTGCTAACTTGAACACATTATATTACCATTTTGATTATTTGTCAACACTTTTTTTCTAAAAAGTTATCATTTTGATAATCTTTTATTGACAACTGTGAAAAAATGGTGTATATTAACCTTAGGAGGTTATATTATGGACGGATTTGGAAAGCGACTTGTTGCCGCAAGAGAAAAAAAAGGACTTACACAAAAAAAATTAGCTGAACTGCTTGAAATAACACCAACACGATTAAATTATTGGGAAAAAGATAAACGTGAACCCGACTTTTTTATGTTTACAAAAATTATAAATATATTAAATGCAGATGCTAATGAATTGTTAGGATTGAAGCAATCTACTAATATTCCAAAAAATTATGATAAATTAAATTCACTCGGCAAGCAAAAGGCAGATGATTATATTGAAATTTTATCTGACAACAAAAAATATGCAACCCAAAACAATACTGTAACAGACGATATATCTAAAGAATTAGTTGGAGATATGATAAAAAACACTATACATACAAAATAAAAACTACTTTTTTATTGGGCGGAATTGTATATAAAATTTTAATTTATTATATTAGATGATTAAATATTATTATAAAGGGGGGGATATTACATCATTTCAATCATCTATTATACAATGAAAGGATTTTTAGAATGAGAAAAAAACACAGTAATATTTTCAAAATTAATTTAATAATAGTTGAGGTTATTTATTTCATAGCCGCTATTATTGCAGGATTTGCTACATCAGGCAAACACACGTTTAATTGGACTGTCGCTCTTGCAGTTTGGGCGTCTAATTTTGTTATATGGTTAATTCTATATGCCGTATATTCTATATTGGACCACCAAGAAACACAAATCAGCATTTTAGACAAAATATCAGAACAGTTAAATTCACCAAATGACAATCAAACTTCAAATTTAGAACAGATTGCGGCTAATATAAAAAAACAAAATAACATATGGATTTGTCCTAAATGTGGGGATAAAAATTCAAATACAAATCTACAATGTTCGTGTGGCTATGTAAAATCAAATTCTAAACCAATGGAAAACGTTAGTTTTAAACATCTATGTCCAAACTGTGCCAAAGAATTTACGGTCACATATAAAAATGTAAAAGGGCAGGCATTACCAGTTTTAAAAGTTACCTGCCCGCATTGCAAGACTGAATTGACAATCAAAAAATAAAAAAAGCCCCGCAACTGTTTTGAACAGTCACGGGGTCAGTAGTGTTATGGAACACCAATTAAAAACATATATATTTTACCATAACACCATAAAAAAATCAAGTAGAGGTGGTGTTTTTTTTTATGCAGTGCAAAAAATGCAAAAAGACTATTGAAGATGATAGTATATACTGCCGGTTCTGTGGAAAAAAACAAATTTCCGAACCGAAAAAAGAATTGAAAAAACCTAACGGCTATGGCAGTGTTATAAAATTGGGCGGTCGCAGAAAAAAACCTTGGGCGGTGCGTGTGACCGATGCAATAGTTGACGGTAAACAAATATTTAGATATATCAGCTATCACGAAACAAAAACAGAGGCATTGAAAGCATTGGCATTGGAACAAATATGTCCGACATCGCCAAAAGCAAATATTACGTTAAATGAATTGTTTGATGAATGGACCGAAACGGCGAAATTTAAAAATATTTCAAAGCAAACACGTGATAACTATACCGCCGCCTATAAACATCTGAATAGTATTAAAAACGTTAAATTTACAGATTTACGAACATCACATTTCCAAAAAATAATTGACGAACTCGACCGCTCAAAAAGTACGAAATCAAAAATCAAAATTTTAATCAGCCTATTATATAAATATGCTATGCAGAATGATATTTGTAATAAAAACTATGCCGATTTTATACTATTAGACAAAGAGGAACGGCAAGAAAAAGAGATATTCACCGATATTGAAATACAGAAATTTTGGGACAATGAATCTATGCCATATGTTGATACTATTCTAATTATGATTTATAGCGGTATGCGTATAAGTGAAATGTTAGAACTGACGAAATTTAATGTAGATTTTGAAAATAATATTATAACCGGCGGTTTGAAAACTGATGCCGGAAAAAACAGAATTATCCCGATACACCCAAAAATTTTAGGTTTTGTGAAAAAATATTATAATAATGCCACCGATAAATTATTTGTCAAGGACGACGGGACACCGTTGTTGACTAATTATTATAGAAAATATATTTACTATCCGATTCTTGAAAAATTGCAAATGCCAAAACGAACTCCGCATTGTTGTAGACATACATTTGCGACACTAATGTCACGAAATCACGTTGATACACTTGCAATTCAACAAATTATCGGCCATTCCGATTATGCGTTTACCGCTGATGTCTATACTCATTCAGATATTTCATTCCTGAAAGATGCTATAAACAAAATATAACGGTAATATACGCATAATATACAATCAAAAATAAACTACTGCAACAAAAAACCGCTTAAACGTAATGTTTAAGCGGTTTAACTTTGGTGAGCCATCGGAGATTCGAACCCCGGACAACTTGATTAAAAGTCAAGTGCTCTGCCGACTGAGCTAATGGCCCTGGCAGGGATAGCAGGACTCGAACCTACGCATGCCAGAATCAAAATCTGGTGCCTTACCGACTTGGCTATATCCCTGTATATTAAAATTAAAATGGGGTGGGTAGTGGGATTCGAACCCACGACATTCAGTGCCACAAACTGACGCTCTAACCAGCTGAACTATACCCACCATATGATGGCGGTAGTTATCTACGCACACTAAACTCTTTTTGAATTCCAAAAAGAAATTGGCGTGTCTGGAGGGATTCGAACCCCCGGCCCATTGCTTAGAAGGCAATTGCTCTATCCAACTGAGCTACAGACACATATATTGGAGCGGGTGATGGGAATCGAACCCACGCGACCAGCTTGGAAGGCTGGAATTCTACCATTGAACTACACCCGCATAATTCAATCTGTCTTTCAGTGAGTTCTCTACTCACCAACTGACTTGATTAATTATAACAGACCAAAAAGCATTTGTCAATACTTTTTTCAAAAAAATTTGTCATTTTTATGTACCGGGACAGATTCCTCTATCCCGACACATTTTTACTGATTTTATACACATAATCAGTCATTTTCGCCACATCATTTTTTGAATTAAAAACTCCGAACGACGCTCTGACCGCTCCCCTATCCGATGTACCTATCGCTCTGTGTGCGAGCGGTGCACAATGATAACCTGATCTTACCGCCGCTTTGCCCTTAAGCATTTCAAAAACTTCTTCGCTTCCGAGATTTGCCACATTAAACGCGACAGTCGCAACACTGTTATCATTCCCGTATACCGTAACATTATCCATATTCATCAAATTTTCTTTAAATTTTTCGGAAAGCATTTTTTCATACTTACCGATTACATCAACGCCGTATTTCATAACATACTTAACCCCTGCCCCCAAAGCCTTAATTGCAGGTGTATTCATCGTACCGCTATGGAACTTATCGGGCATAAATTCCGGCTGGGAAACGCTCTCCGAATTACTTCCCGTTCCGCCCGTCACAAGCGGTGCAAGTTCTTCCGGACTTTTCACATACAATCCGCCTGTTCCAAGCGGTCCCATAAGACCTTTATGTCCCGGAAAAGCTATCATATCCGCATTCATTTTTTCCGCATCAATATTTATGCTCCCTGCCGTTTGTGCAACGTCCAGCAAAAACGGTATTTTATGCTTTTTCGCTATTCTTCCTATCGCATACACCGGCTGAATTGTTCCGCACACGTTTGACGCGTGGGTACAGACAATCAGCTTTGTATCTTTCCTCACAGCCTTTTCAACATCTTCCGCGTGTACATATCCGCTCTTATCCGCTTTTACAACGGTGTAATTACCGGGCAAACAAGCAGGTCTTAAAACGCTGTTATGATCCATCTCCGTAACGACAATATGTCCTCCGTTTGACATTGTGCCGAGAATGGCAGTGTTCAGAGCATACGTCGCATTTTGCGTAAAAACAATATTTTCGGCTTTTTTTATATTAAAAAGCTGTGCAATCAAATCTTGTGTATCTACAATAGCACGCACTGCGTCCATACTCATCTTATGTCCTCCCCGTCCTGCGTTTCCGCCCGAAAACAAGGTACTCTTAAAAAGCGTCGCATACACCGACAAAGGCTTTTTCAAAGTCGTTGCCGCGTTATCAAGATACAACATCATAAACACGCTCCCCGTTTACTGTTCTTTCTATATAAATCCGTCTAATCGGAATCTCATTATCGCCGGCTATCTTTCTGATTTCATTAAGTGCACGGTCATCAACACGCACGGAATAGGAACAGCCACCTTGATTTAAAGCGGACGGCGTATGCACAACATATGCCGGAAAACCGATAATTTTTTCTGCAGCTTTTTTTAGTCTTGTCGCAGTAGTGACCGATCCAACCAATATATACATAAATTTCACTCCCCTCAAATATTTTAAAAAGGCAAGCGAGAAATTCTTGCCTCCTTACTATATAATATTCAATCGACGATAGTTTGTGAGTAAACAAAAAAGACTGCCGACAATTTGTCGACAGTCTTAATTATCAATATACGTCAAACACACTTCGCGGTTTATTGTGATACGACACACTAAGCACCAGTCCTATTGCAATCATATTCACAACAAGTGACGTACCGCCGTAGCTTACAAACGGCAACGGAATACCCGTAACAGGCATAAGTCCGATACACATACCGATATTTTCAAATGCGTGGAACAACATCATTGCACCGACACCGACACAAATATATCTTCCGAAAGCATTATCGGCTTTTTGAGCGGTTTTAAAGCATTTATAAATTATGAAGAACAGCACCGCCGTAACAAGCAATGCACCGATAAAACCAAATTCCTCACTTATTACACTGAATATAAAGTCGGTATATTTAGTAGGCAAATAACCCATTTGGTTTTGCGTTCCCTGCAAATATCCTTTACCCCAAAGCTGACCCGAACCGACCGCAATTTTAGATTGAATTACGTTATAGCCTCTGCCCCTTGGGTCAAGGTTTGGATTGAAAAACACCTGAATACGTTTCTGCTGATATTCCGAAAGTACATACTTATATATAAAAGGCAATGACGCGACACCTGCCACACCAATCGGCAATATATATTTATATGAAAGTTTTGCAACAAACATAAGACATATAAACATAAACAAAAATACCAACACACTGCCCATATCAGGCTGTAACAAAATCAAACCTACAAGCACGCCGATATGAAGCAACAATCCTAAAATCGTAAGCGGTTTATTTATATCGTCATGCACTTTGGATAAGTGACACGAAAAAGTTACTATAAAGCAAATTTTTGCGATTTCCGAAGGCTGAATACCGATTGCACCGAATCTGATCCAGCTCCTCGCACCCCAGTCGCCGCTGACACCAAACACCAATACCAAAAGCAGTATCGCGACGGCGAATATATAAATCGGTTTGACGAGATTTTTAAGCTGTTCGTAATCGAAAAAACACGTTACAAGCATTGCCGCACAACCTATAACCATTGCACCCGACTGCACTATTACATTCGTATTCGACTGCAATGTTCGCGTAGCCGAATAAATCATCACTATTCCAAACACCGACAAACAGATTGTTGCTATAAACAAAACCCAGTCAAACTCCATAAGTATGACGGATTTTTTTGAAACACTTTTTATTTTCAAAAATATCACTCCTATTCAGATTACAGACAAAACGATTTTATCACAATTATTTATATTATATAACAATATTCGATTTTAAGCAATATTTTTAAAACTTTTTCGATTTTATTTTTAACAATAAAAAAATGGCGATTAAAAATCGTCATTTTTATGGTAAAGGAATATTTAATTTTTGCAATAATTCATTCGCACGGCGAATTTGTTTTTTACGATATTCCGCAATGTAATGCGTATCAGAACCGACGCTTACGGGAATTCCGCTTTCTTTGATTATCTGTTGTTTCTTTTCGTTGGTAAGAAAATCATAATAATATATGTAATTTCCCGAAGTATTCAGTTCCCAAAAAATATCGTTGTCACGTAAAATTTTTATTATATCAAGTCCGTATCTTTCACCGAGTTTGAAAATATCGGTATGTGCAAGACCTGCTTTGCATTTAAACAGCTTTCGCCATTCCAAAAATTCATAAAAATCTATTGCCCTTGTATCGTCAAGGCATTCAAAAAGTACATAATCAAAATTTTCCGTTGCACGCGGAAGCGATTCCGGCGGTGTCGGACGTGTACCGATTTCAAGACCGCAAAGAACTTTTATTTTATCGGCATATTTTATTTTACAATGCTGAATATATTCATAATATATAGGAAGATTTTCACCGATTGAGAATTGATGGTCGGTTATACCGATAACGTCAACACCGTGTCTGATTGCATTTTCAATTATTTCTTCGGGCGTGTTCGAGCCGTCATAGCTGAATTTTGTATGATTGTGTAAATCAACGGTATACATCAGAAAACCTCCTTTTTCTCATTTGCATATATTATAACACACACTTATAAAAAATTCAATTATTATTAAAATTTAATTTATTTACAAACAATAATATTTATGATAAAATAACAATAATAAGGAAAGAATACGATGAGGAGTGATTAAAAATGGATTTTTTAGAATTGGCAAAAAACAGATTTTCGCTCAGAAAATTTTCTGATAAAAAAGTAGAGAAAGAAAAGATAGATTATATTCTTGCGGCAATGCAGGCAGCGCCTACTGCCGTAAATTTTCAGCCACAGAGAATACTTGTACTTACCGACGAAAAAGAACTTGAAAAGGTGAGCAAATGCACGAAATTTGCATTTAATCCGCCGCTTAATTTCCTTGTATGTTACGACAAAGAAACATCTTGGACGCGCGGAAATGACGGACACGACGAGGGTGAAATCGACGCAGCTATCGTTGCAACGCATATGATGTTGGCGGCAAAAAGCGTAGGACTCGGAACGACTTGGGTAGGCTCATTTAATCCGAAGGACGTAAAAGAGCAATTCAATTTGCCTGAAAATTATGTTCCCGTTGCATTTTTACCGACAGGTTATCCGTCAGACGACGCAGAGCCTGCGGCGGCTCATTCAAGCAGAAAAGATTTAAACGAAACTGTTTTCTACAACAGTTTTTCTCAAAAATAATAGGCAGAAAGGGGTATGTATTATGAAAATTTGTGTATTCGGAGCGTCAAGCAGCACAATAGATAAATCTTATGTCAGCCAAGTCGAAGAACTCGGACGTAAAATTGCTGACAGAGGTCACGGACTTGTTTACGGTGCAGGTGCATCCGGACTTATGGGTGCGGTTGCACGCGGTGTTTATGAAAAGAAAGGCGAAATTGTCGGTGTTGTACCGAATTTCTTTGATGATGAAGATATGGGTGTTGACGGCCGTATTTTCCAAGACTGTACGGAACTTATCAGAACGGACACAATGCGTGAAAGAAAGCGTATAATGGAAGAAAGAGCGGACGCTTTTGTTATTGTTCCCGGCGGAATAGGCACTTTTGAGGAATTTTTTGAAGTGTTTACTCTAAAACAGCTTGAAAGACATAACAAAGCTATCGCCATACTTAACGTAAACGGATATTACAACGCAATGATTGATATGCTTGAAGTTGCGGTCAAGGAAAAGTTTTTGAGAGCCGGCTGTAAACTTCTTTACAAGGTTTTCGATGACGTGGACGAAACACTTGACTACATTGAGTCATATAAAGCACCGAAAATTAACGTATTTGAAATGAAAGACGTAAAAAAATAATCCAAAAAACACCGACATATCGGTGTTTTTTTGTCGTTTTATAAAAAAAATATCTAAACAATGATATATTTTTCACAAATTATAAAAAAATTGAATAAATAATATAGACATTTCTTTTATTTATGGTATAATTAATATACAGACATATGGCGGCAGACGCCGTCGCTACTATTTTTATAACTTTAGGAGGAGAATCCAATGGCAAAAAAGTATTGTTACCTTTTTACAGAGGGTAATGCAACTATGAGAGAGTTGCTTGGCGGTAAAGGTGCTAACCTTGCTGAAATGACAAATATCGGTCTTCCGGTACCGCAGGGTTTCACAATTACAACTGAGGCTTGTACTCAATATTACGAAGACGGTCGTACAATCAATCCTGATATTATGGCTGAAATCAACGAGTACATCGGCAAAATGGAAGAAATCACAGGTAAGAAGTTCGGCGATAAGGAAAACCCACTTCTTGTTTCTGTTCGTAGTGGTGCAAGAGCATCAATGCCGGGTATGATGGATACAATCTTGAACCTTGGTCTTAACGAAGACGTTGTTGAAGTTATCGCTAAGAAGTCAGGTAACGCAAGATGGGCTTGGGACTGTTACAGAAGATTTATTCAGATGTATTCAGACGTAGTTATGGAAGTCGGTAAGAAGTATTTTGAAGAACTTATCGACAAAATGAAAGAAGAAAAGGGAGTTACTTTTGACGTTGAGCTTACAGCTGACGACCTAAAGGAACTTGCATCACAATTTAAGGCTGAATATAAGGAAAAGATTGGCGAAGACTTCCCATCAGATCCTAAAGAACAGCTTATGGGTGCTGTTAAAGCCGTATTCCGTTCATGGGATAACCCAAGAGCTAACGTATACCGTCGTGATAACGATATTCCTTATTCATGGGGTACAGCCGTAAACGTACAGTCAATGGCATTCGGTAACATGGGTGATGACTGCGGTACAGGTGTTGCATTTACTCGTGACCCTGCTACAGGTGAAAAGAAGCTTATGGGCGAATTCCTTATAAACGCTCAAGGTGAAGACGTTGTTGCCGGCGTTCGTACACCAATGCCAATCGCAAAGATGGAAGAAGAATTCCCTGAGGCATTTGCTCAGTTCAAGGATGTTTGCAAACTTCTTGAAGATCACTACAGAGATATGCAGGATATGGAATTCACTGTTGAAAATAAAAAGCTTTATATGCTACAAACAAGAAACGGTAAGAGAACTGCTCAAGCTGCTTTGAAGATTGCTTGTGACCTTGTTGACGAAGGTATGAGAACAGAAAAAGAAGCTGTTGCAATGATCGACCCAAGAAACCTTGACACACTACTTCACCCACAATTCGACGTTGCCGCTCTAAAGGCTGCTACACCGATGGGTAAAGCTCTTGGTGCATCTCCGGGTGCCGCAGCAGGTAAGATTGTATTCTCAGCTGACGACGCTAAGGAATGGGCTGCAAGAGGCGAAAAGGTTGTTCTTGTAAGACTTGAAACTTCTCCTGAAGATATCGAAGGTATGAAAGCCGCTCAAGGTATCCTTACAGTTCGCGGCGGTATGACATCTCACGCAGCCGTTGTTGCCCGTGGTATGGGTACATGCTGTGTATCAGGTTGCGGCGACATCGCAATGGACGAAGAAAACAAGAAGTTTACACTTAACGGTAAAGAATATCACGAAGGTGATACAATTTCACTTGACGGTTCAACAGGTAATATCTATGACGGTATTATCCCAACAGTTGATGCATCAATCGCAGGTGAATTCGGCAGAATTATGTCATGGGCTGATAAGTACAGAACACTAAAAGTTCGTACAAACGCAGATACTCCTGCTGACGCTAAGAAAGCTAAGGAGCTTGGTGCAGAAGGTATCGGTCTTTGCCGTACAGAGCATATGTTCTTTGAAGGCAACAGAATTGACGCATTCAGAGAAATGATTTGTGCTGATACAGTTGAAGAAAGAGAAGCAGCTCTTAATAAGATTCTTCCTATGCAACAAGGTGACTTCGAGCAACTTTACGAGGCTCTTGAAGGTAACCCTGTAACAATCAGATTCTTGGACCCACCTCTACACGAGTTCGTTCCTACAGAAGAAGAAGATATTGAATTGCTTGCAAAGGCTCAAGGCAAGAGCGTTGAGGCTATTAAGGATATTATCAACGGTTTACACGAAGCTAACCCTATGATGGGTCACAGAGGTTGCCGTCTTGCAGTAACATATCCTGAAATTGCAAAAATGCAGACAAAGGCTGTTATTCGTGCAGCTATCAACGTTCAAAAGGCTCACGCTGATTGGACAATCGTTCCTGAAATTATGATTCCGCTTATCGGCGACATCAAGGAATTGAAGTACGTTAAGAAAGTCGTTGTAGAAACAGCTGACGCTGAAATCGCTGCAGCAGGTATCGAACTTAAGTACGAAGTTGGTACAATGATCGAAATCCCTCGTGCGGCTCTAACAGCTGACGAAATCGCTAACGAAGCTGACTTCTTCTGTTTCGGTACAAACGACCTTACTCAACTTACATTCGGTTTCTCTCGTGACGACGCAGGTAAGTTCCTTGACGCTTACTATGACGCTAAAATCTTTGAAAACGATCCGTTCGCTAAGATTGACCAAAAGGGTGTCGGTAAGCTTATGGAAACAGCTATTAAGCTTGGTAAACCGGTTAATCCAAAACTTCACATCGGTATCTGCGGTGAACACGGCGGCGACCCATCATCAGTTGAGTTCTGCCACAAGATTGGTCTTGACTATGTTTCATGCTCACCATTCCGTGTGCCAATCGCAAGACTTGCAGCTGCTCAAGCTAAGATTAACGAAGAAAACTAATTCATTATCGAATATGATAATCAGACAGGCAAAACCTTTCGGTTTTGCCTGTTTTTTTGTTTAAAAATTTCTCCTCCACTTAATTTATTTCAAAAAATTTTCAAAAAACTATTGACTTAGAGTAAACTCCAAGTATTATAATATACTTGTAAATAAAAAATATATGCGAGGTGATTTTAATGACTATAAAAGAAGTAAGCGAAAAATACGATATTTCGCAGGACACTTTGCGATATTATGAACGTATCGGAATGATACCGCCTGTTACACGAACATCAAGCGGTATTCGTGATTATCAGGAAAGCGACTTAGGTTGGGTTGAGCACGTTATTTGTATGCGAAGTGCCGGTCTGCCTGTTGAATCAATTATCGAATACGTTAAACTTTTTCAAGAGGGTGACGAAACCATTCCGGCAAGACTTCAGCTTTTGGTTGAGCAAAGAAAAAATCTACTTGACCAAATGGAACAAATGAATGTCACATTAAAGCGACTGAACTACAAAATCGACCGTTACGAAACAGCCGTGAAAACAGGTGAATTATCTTGGGATTGACGTTGCTAAAGTCATTGTATCCAAAACAAAATAGGTAAATAACATTAAATAAACTTATGGAGGAATTTTAAATGTATATTGAAAAAATCAATCAACCGACAGACGTAAAAAATTTAAACAGTGAACAGCTTCACGTTCTTGCAGACGAAATGCGTCAAGCACTTTTGCAAAAGCTAAGCAAACACGGCGGACACTTCGGTCCTAATCTTGGTATGGTAGAGGCGACAATCGCACTTCACTATGTCTTTAACTCACCGACAGACAAAATTGTGTATGACGTTTCTCACCAAAGCTATCCGCATAAAATGCTTACAGGCAGAAAAGATGCGTTTTTGTACGAGGACAAGTATGATGACGTATCGGGTTACAGCAATCCCGACGAAAGCGACCACGATTTCTTTACAATCGGTCACACTTCAACTTCCGTTTCACTTGCCTGCGGTCTTGCAAAAGGTCGTGATTTAAAGGGCGACAGTGAAAATATAATTGCCGTAATCGGTGACGGTTCACTTTCGGGCGGCGAGGCTCTTGAAGGACTTGACTTTGCAAGTGAGCTTAACAGCAATCTTATAATCGTTGTAAACGATAACGATATGTCTATCGCAGAAAATCACGGCGGTTTGTATAAAAACCTAAAACAGCTTCGCAATACAGACGGTAAATCGGAATGTAATCTTTTCAAATCAATGGGACTTGACTATGTATTTGTAAAAGACGGAAATGACATTGATTCGCTTATCACCGCATTCGAGCAGGTTAAAGACAGCACTTATCCTGTAGTTGTTCACATTTGTACCCAAAAAGGTAAAGGCTACAAAATAGCAGAAGAAAACAAGGAAAATTGGCACTACTGCGGTCCATTCAACCTTGAAACAGGTAAATCCGATATGTCGCAAGACGGCGGAGAAGATTATTCGTCAATGACAGCCGATATTCTTTTAAAGAAAATGAAAGAGGACAAAACCGTTGTCGGAATTACATCTGCCACACCTACCGTTTTCGGTTTCACAGAGGACAAGAGAAAAGAGGCAGGCTCACAGTTTGTTGACGTTGGTATCGCCGAAGAAACAGCCGTTGCACTTGCGTCAGGTATCGCAAAGAGCGGCGGCAAGCCTGTTTACGGTGTTTACAGCACATTTATTCAACGTACCTACGACCAGCTTTCACAGGATTTATGTATCAACAACAGTCCCGCAACACTCCTTGTATATTTGGCGTCTGTTTACGGTATGAATGACGTTACTCACCTTGGTATATATGATATTCCGATGATGTCTAACATTCCTAATCTTGTCTACCTTGCACCGACAACAAAGGAAGAATACCTTGCAATGCTTGATTGGAGTATTGAGCAAAACGACCACCCTGTTGCAATCCGTGTACCTATCAGTGTTGTATCAGACGGCAAAAAGGTTACAAAGGACTTCAGCAAGCTAAATGAATATGAAGTTACTCAAAACGGCAGTAAAATTGCAATCGTTGCACTTGGCTCATTCTATTCGGTAGGTGCAAAAACGGCTGAAATTATCGAAAACAAAACAGGTGTAAAACCTACACTTATAAACCCGATTTACATTACAGGTACTGACGATAAGCTTTTAGAACAGCTTAAAGAAAACCATGACATTGTTATAACAGTCGAGGACGGTGTTTTAGATGGGGGTTTCGGCGAAAAGATTGCAAGATTTTACGGCAATTCTGACGTCAAGGTATTGAATTACGGTTTAAAGAAAGAATTTCTTGACAGATATAACCCTGAAGAAATCGTCAAAGCAAACCGTCTTACTCCTGAGCAAATTGCAGAGGACGTTTGCGGTATAATCGGTTAATAAGAGATGAAATATTATGAAAAACTAATTTTATAAGATAACAAAAAAACTGATGTGTTTCCACATCAGTTTTTTGTTTATTGTACATTATTAACGATACGTACTATATTCGCATACGGTTTCTGCTTATTATCCCAAGCATAAACCTCTATATCCGTATACTCTTTATCAATCAACTCTATTCCCTTTAACTCGCTTGCCTGTGGCATTTTCATTCCCACAAGCTTACCGTTATTCTTAAAGGCAACATACACATTAACATCATTCATATCCACATTTTCAAAATCAAGTGTGACATCAAGTTTGTTGTTGCTATTTATCATAGCTGTGATTTTGTTGTTTGCCAAATTTGGTGTCGTTGTTGGGATCACCGTTGGGATTGCTGTCGGAATTGTTGTCGGCTTTAATGTTGGTGTTGCCGTTGGTGTTGCCGTTGGCACTACCGTCGGTGTCGCTGTCGGCTTTAATGTTGGTGTTGCCGTTGGCACTACCGTTGGTGTTGCTGTCGGCTTTAAGGTCGGTGTTGCCGTTGGCACTACTGTTGGCGTTGGCGTCGGCTTTAATGTTGGTGTTGCCGTTGGCACTACTGTTGGCGTTGGTGTCGGCTCTTCTCCCTCAAATTCCAACACAAGTGTCGGTCCTTGTGCATCTGTACCGCTGTATTCCTTTGACGCGATAACCTGTTCACGTCCTGTACCTGTCCACAATGTAAACGTAATCAAATTATCTGTACACTTCTCTTTTATCACATCCGTCACATCAAACGATATTTCCTTATAATCGACATTGTATGCAGGTGACACTTGCAAACCCAATGACGACAACGGCGTATCCTCGCCTCTTGTCTTTATATCATTTATAGTAACGGTCGCCTCATCCCAATCATTTTTTGAACAATAATCGAGGTGCAAAACCGAATTTCTCTTATCTGTATTAGTAAATTTATCGTACAATTTCAATGTTGCCGAAGTTAATTTTTTACCGGCATATTTAGAAAGGTCAAAACGTATCAACCCCAAGCCTTTAATATCCTTTAATCCCGGAGATGTTGACGAGTAATAATCTGTCGCCTGATTAATTTTTAATTCTTCATCAGATCCATGTGCTGTTGTACCGTCAACAAGATACGTGTCTGCGTCCGGAGTGACAGAAACCGAAACAGGTTCCGGCGTTGTCTTAATTGTCGGACGCGGTGTAATTGACGATGTGTCAGGATAAGTCACCTCAGTAAATGACGTATTCGGTGCAAGGTAGTTTAATGTGTTGCCACCCGAATCTTTCGCCAAAGCCGCCGAACCTATATAATAGCTTGTATGAGGCGACTGGTTGTATCCGACATTCTGCCATGCTATTGCGCAACGATATTGACTGTCGTGCATAAGCGTTGTAAGTCTGTAATCAGTCGGAATAGTCGAAAAATAAATTCTCACACCGTCACCGTATCTAAGCACGATTTCTTCACGCCAATCACCGAAAAGGTCGGCTGTAAGACACGCATTTGACTTTGTACTGTTATTTATTGAACCCGGCAATGTTGAATTTTTACTGTTATAATAAATTCTTTCCGTACCGCTTTTTATGCTGTATTTTACAAGTTTATTTCCGTCAAGCAATTCTCGTCCCAAATCACCGTCCCAATAAACTGCAAAATTCTCCATATTGCTTCCATTGGTATTAGGTATATTTCCTACTTTTTCACCTGCTTGATTATATATACCGTCAGCCGCTACCGACCAGAACAACGAAAGATTACCGCTTGACAATGCATAATCATCATCGACATTATCCATAATACCTCTGCCTATATCTCCTTTTGCGGCTTGTAGCATAATATCACCATTATATCTCTTTATATCTACCGCATATGGAATTATGTCATCATTGTGCTTACCTGCCTCGTGTGCCATAAATATTTCTTGTTTTCCGTCGTTATCAAAGTCCGAAACGTGTTCCGCATCACCGTGTCCTCGACCGTCATACGTCAAAACAGTTCCGTCATGGTCAAGAACCGCACTGCCGAAAATAATCTCGTCATATCCGTCATTATCCACGTCAGCTACCGATACACTGTGTGCACCTTGTGCATAAAGCGTTTTGTTTGTATTATTTTTACTTGTACCGTCTGCATATTTTACGGTACAACCCGTACCGCCATTTTTTTCTGTCGGTGTATTAGTTGAAAGCCATTGTTCTTTAAGGTCTGTGCCGTCCCAAGTATATGCCGCCGCATACACATATGTATAATATCCCCTCGTCATAACAACGCTTGGATGTACACCGTCAAGATATGCCACCGCTGCAAGGTATCTTTCACTTCTGTTTGCATAGCTGTCGCCCCATTTGGAAGATGTCAAAATGCTTCTCGGCGGGTCAAAATCAACAGTCTGCATTGCCGCACCTGTTTCACCGTTAAATACAGTTAAATACTCCGGTCCGCCATCCTTGCCCATAAGCAAACCGGATGAATTTCTGTAATCTTTTGCATCGTCACCCTTGGTTATATTTTTTCCTGCTTTTGAGACATAATTACCCTCACCGTCTTTTGAGCCCGGTGCTGTTTTTAATATGACTTCCGACTTACCGTCACCGTCAAAATCATAGACCATATATTGAGTATAGTGCGCACCCGCGCGGATATTAACTCCCAAATCTATTCTCCAAAGAAGAGTGCCGTCAAGCTCATATGCATCCAAATACACTTTGCCCGTATAACCCTTAACGGAATTATCCTTTGAATTAGACGGGTCCCATTTTACGATGTATTCATATTCTCCGTCACCGTCAAGGTCGCCCACACTCATATCGTTTGCGGTATATGTATATTCTTCATCTGTCGGCGTCTTTCCTCCGTCAGGAACTTTAAACGCAATGTCTTTATATGCCACAGAACGACCTTTATATGTTGTGTTTGTTGTCCAAACATCAACCGCCTCTGTTTTGTCTATTGCCTCACCTTTCGGCACAACTGTATACTTGTTATCCGCCGTGCCTTTTGAATCGGTATAGCAAGTTGCATCGTGTTCGCCTGTTGTGTATATTTTTTCACTGTCACGGTATATATCAAATGCTTGATTTGTAAGACTTTCCGTACCCAAAAGTCGCCACGACAAATACACACCGTCATTTGTTTTAACGGCAACAGTGCCTCGATCAAGTTTTTCCATTACTCGTTTTTCAGTAGTTGAATTTGTGTCGGCATATGACGTCAACACCGGTATTGACGCAACTGATGTAACCATTACAGCTGCCGTCAAAAATGCGGTTAATTTTTTTAACATAGTTTTTTCTCCCTTACTCCAAATCGCTCCAATATCTCTCTTGAGCCACTTTTTTTATTATAAGCTTTAATGAATAAAAATTCAAGAGGAGAATGAAAAATTTGCTGATTTTTTATACTAAAAAAGCTGAATTTGAATATATCCAAATTCAGCTTTTATGCTAATTTCCGCATTCAATACTTATTTCGTTAAACACTGTCAAATAGTCATTTATTGTCTTATTATCTTTTTCCGCACCCGAAACATCCATAATAGCCTCGCCGTTATGCATCATAACAGTTCTTGTGCCATGCTCAACCGCGTGACGAAGATTATGCGTTACCATAATGGTTGTTATGTTCTTTTCATGAACAATCTTATCCGTAAGCATCATAACCGTATCAGAAGATTTAGGGTCAAGCGCGGCTGTATGTTCGTCCAAAAGCAACAAATCAGGTCTGATCATAGTCGCCATAATAAGTGCAAGTGCCTGTCTTTGACCGCCCGAAAGTGAGCCTGCAAGAGTTGAAAGTCTGTTTTCAAGTCCCATACCCAAAAGTTCAAGCTGTGAACGGTAAAAGTCTTTTCTCTGACGGTTAAGTCCAAACGAAAGTCCGAAATTCTTACCCTTATTGTCTGCGATAGACATGTTTTCCCATATGGTCATTGACGGACAGGTTCCCATTGCGGGATTTTGAAAAACTCTGCCTATTCTCTGAGCACGTTTAAAGTTTTTAAGCTTATTAAGCTCCTTACCGTCAAGCAAAACACTTCCGCTGTCAATCGGCATATCGCCCGAAATGACATTTAACATAGTCGTTTTTCCCGAACCGTTTGAACCGATAACTCCGACAAAATCACCGTCGTTTACTGTTATGTTAAAATCCGAAAAAAGCACCTTTTCATCAATAGTTCCTTGATTAAAAGTTTTATAAATGTGAGAAAGTTCAAGCATTTTTCTTCACCCCAACTTTCTTTTTTTTAAGCAAAAATTCGTCTACGCAAAGTGTTGCGATAAACAAAATCGTAATCATAAGGTTTGTATCCTGTGAACGCAAGCCTGCGGCAAGTGCGATTGAAATACAAGCCTTATAAATAATCATACCGAAAAGCACGCCTGTTGTAATTCTAAGGAATTTAATTTTCTTAAATATAGTCGAGCCGATAATAACGGCGGCAAGACCCATAACAACAGTACCCGTACCAGACGCAACGTTAAACGCTTTGCCGTATTGGCAGTACACCGCACCTGCAAGCGAAACAAGTCCGTTTGCAATCGCAAGACCGATAATTTTAATCGTTCCCGGATTTTGTGCAAGCGTGATTACAAGCCCCTCATTATCTCCGACACTTCTTAAAAGAAATCCCGACTTGGTACGCATATACCAATCAAGTGCAAACTTTGCGATAAGCGTAATCACAAGAATAACAACAAATTTAGAGTACAATGCAAAGTGACCGTTTCCGAAAAGAAAAGCTGTCTGTGAGAAAATAGTCGTTGTATCCATACTTAGGAAATCCGACGCTTTTCCGACTATTCCGTAATTTATCGAATAAAGAGCCGTCATAGTAAGAATACCGCAAAGAAGATTGCGTATTCTGAGTTTTACGTTGAAAATTCCCGTAAACATACCGGCTATGCACCCTGCGGCAAATGCCGCAAGCAATGCAAGCCACGGATTAAGACCGTTATTAATCATCACAAAGCATATAGCTATTCCGAGAGGGAACGTACCGTCTACAGACAAATCGGGGAAATCAAGAATGGTATAGGTAATATACACACCCATAGCCATTATTCCATATATCAGTCCCTGCTCAAGTATTCCGACTATCAGTCCTTCAATCATGATTCAGACGGAGCGTTTTTGACCTCAGCTCTGTCTGTGATTGACTGCGGTATTGTTACTCCGATTTTTTCTGCGGCGTCAGTGTTGATAGTAATTTTACTTTCTGTAAGAGTTTCGTAAGGGATATTCTTAACGTCCTCACCCTTTAGCACTCTTGCAGCCATAACGCCTGCTTTTTTACCAAGTTCAATGTAGTCGATACCGGCTGACGCTATACAGCCGTTTCCTACTTGTTCTTCTTCACTGCCGAATACAGGAATGTTTTTAGCAGTTGCCTTTTCAAGAAGTATAGGCAAGTTTTCAACAACTGTGTTGTCTGTCATATTTGAGATACAGTCAACTTCACTTACCAAAAGGTCTACTGCCTGCGGAATTTCAGCGGCATTTGTAATACCCTTTTCAACAAGTTCAAAACCGTATTCGCCTACTTTTTGCTTGTATGTTTCTATTGTAGAAACAGAATTTGCTTCACTTGTTGTGTAAAGTATACCGATTTTCTTTGCGTCAGGCAACATTTCACGGATAAGCTTTAACTGTTCGTCAACAGGCAACATATCGCTTACACCTGTAATTCCGTCCATTGCCTGTGTATCGCTTTCTGCAAGCTTTGCGGCAACAGGGTCTGAAACTGCGTTAAAGATTACAGGAATTTTTGCTTCATAAGCCGCATTGTAGCAAGCCTGTGCAGACGGTGTTGCGATACCGCATACAAGGTCCATACCTTGTGAAACAAATTGCTGTGCGATTTGTGTATTTGTTGAGTCGTCGCCTTTTGCAGATGATTCTGTAATATCATACTTGATACCCTCTGAATCAAGTCCCTGCTTAAAGCCCTCACGGCAGTTATCAAGCGACGGGTGGTCTGCGTATTGAAGTACACCGATTTTGTATGTATCTTTAGCATTTGTGTCTGTTGCTCCGTCAGTTCCACCGTTTTGTGTGCCTCCGCAACCTGCCAAAGAAACGGCACATAGTGCGGCTGTTAGTCCCATTGCAATAATCTTCTTTAAATTTTTCATTTTACATCTTCCTTTCTTTTTTGCAAGAAAAAACAGAAAAACCTCTCAGACAGATAAGTCCAAGAGGCATAAAAATCATATTAAAATATGCTCTGTCTGTTCTAATCTCATCTAATCTGTGTTATATTATACTAAACTTTACTGCCATTTGTCAATAGTAAAAACAAATTATCTGAAATTAAGCGTAGAAAGTCCGAGCGGTGTCGAATATTCAATCAACTTATTCTCTATTTGAGTCTTTCTGTCACCCTCAGCTATTGCCGGCTGATAGTCGTTATACTCATCATGACCCGAAATTGTTGCGGGAATAAGCGTCATATTATCGTCCTCCTGCATAACCCCGTCAACAAACGTAAATGTCTGTCTGTATATAACTGTGTCCTTGTCCGCCGGGTTATTGTTACCGCCGAAGCAGAAGTTACCTAAGCTGTACGCTATATATTTACCGTTGTATTTTTCAATACCCTGCAAAACGTGAGGGTGTGTTCCCAAAACAAGGTCTGCACCTGCGTCAATCGCCTTGTGTGCAAGCTCTGTTTGTGTATCGTTCGGAGCGGTAGCCTTTTCTTCGCCCCAGTGAATACTTACTATAACAAGCTGTGCACCAAGACTTTTAACCGAACCGATAACATTTTCAAGTTTTGCCGCCTCTGTTTCGTCAAGTGCGTCAATTCCGACAAGTCCGACCGATATTCCGTTTACATCTCTTATCGCAGTATTCGTACCTATAAAATTAGAGATACCGGCCTCATTCAAATATTTTATCGTGTCCGAAAGACTTACGTCACCGTAATCGGCACTGTGGTTATTTGCAAGGTTTGCCGCCTCAACACTTGACGATGTAAGTATCTGCACATATTCAGGCTTACCCCTGAAAGCAAACTGCTTATCCTGTCTTGTTCCTTGATTTGACAAAGTACCCTCAAAATTTACGATAGTTAAATCGTCCTCCGAAAATATCGGTGAAACATTTTTAAAGAAATATGAATAATCGCCGTTTAAAGACTCGGCAACCGATTTAAAGCTGCCGTTTGGGTCTGCGTTTATGTCAGTTGCCAACGTACAGTCGCCGACAGCCGTCATTGTGACCGTCTGTACGGTAGGCGTATATTCTTTTTCAGCCTTTTTTTCTGCACGTTTATTAGATGTAAATGCAAGTACGGTGGCAGATATGAAAAGAATCACCGCCAAGCATATAGTTACCTTTCGTATACTCATTTATAATCTCCCAAATTATTTTAATCAATAGTTTAATTTTATTCTAATGCAACTGTTTTGTCAATATAAAATTTAACCGTTTGGTTTAACAATCTTTTTAATTTTTTGTTTTAATGTTAAATACGCAAGTTTTGCTTTTGACGTTTGCTTTGCTACATCTGCGTTTGCATGAGCATTTATCATTTCGGTAAATTTTTGTGCCATCAAGTAATACACACGTTTTTTATAATGGTTTACACTGTCGTTAAAATCATCATCGGACGTTATATATTCATTCACGTCAAACAACGTCACGTTTTTGCAGCCGTCAAATTCTTTCCGTACCGCCGCATTATATTCCTTGTGGTCATTGTGCCTGTTCACCCAAGCCTCCAGCTTATTATCCTTGTACTCACGTTCACAGCCAAGCAAAATAACAAGTTCCGTATCGGGTTTGATATGCTCATAGATAAACCGCAAATTTTCCGCCGTCTGCTTCGGTGTAAGTCTGCCCAAGAACTCATATTCTCCCGCAATCTTCTGCAAATCCTTTTCTTTAAAATCACAATTTGCGGTATAAACTTCTTTATTAATATACTTTTTCCACATCGCCGTATCGGTAAGCGGATAAATATACTCACCGAACGCAAAAACAGCACCGTTGTTTTTATTTCGATACACGCCGAGATTAGCGTCAGTCAAAATACTTATAAAAATCATTCCGTACTTATTTTTATAAATGCTGTCCGAATACATTTGACTGTCGCATATCGGAAGTTTACAAATTTCGGCTGTTTCTTCGTCTGTAATCGAATAGGCATTTACAATTTGCGAAGTATGGTTCATACCCTCAATCGCAACACCGAGCGACTGTTTTTCGCGGCTCACATACGTGAACTCACAATCGAATATATCCTCATTTTTTATGAACGAAAATATTTGATTTAAGTCGCAAGGCCCTTTTATAAGCACCTTAAAACCGGTATTTTTTATGTCCTCAAATTCATTATCCGTCTTTACGTTATCTTGATTTATCCACGTTACAGTCGGCTCGTTTTTACCGATTTTAACCGACACGTCACCTACAATATCAAGTTTCGGACAACCGATTTTTTCATATGTATATTGCTCAATCCCCATACCGAGCGTACGGCACGAAAACAGAAAATGCACAAGCGTATTATCCTTTACGGCATAAAAGCCGACAATTCCGTATTCACCGTACTTGTCATACGCCGTTATATATTCACATTTCGCATTTTTATCTTCAAACAACGCTTTAAGTTCGTCTTTCGTTGAACGCACTTTCGTAAAATTAAGCTGATTTGCACGGAATATAAGCTCATGCAATCTGTCAATGTGTTCCGCACAATCCGAATGAAAATCAACGTGGATATTGCTCTGTCGCAAAAATTCTTCATTTGAACCGATACTCTTTTTAATCTTATTTTTCTTTTCAAGCACCTTGTAACTTTCAAGACGTGATAATTTTTCGTCATTCTTATCAAGCATTGAAACCGCCGCATAAAGTTCACCGATTTTATCGGGCATCATTGTCATAATATCGGGGCAGAAAAACTTTGCCTCCTCCAAATTCAGCTTATTATCATCAATAAAAAGTACATTGCAAGGTCTTAAATTCATACTTTCGACAGTATCTTTAATCCTCTGACCTTTCGGCTCCCAGTTAATCGAATTGAACACAAAATACTTATCCAAATCCCATTCTTTCAGCTTATCGATACACGGCTTTTCATCATTTTTGGAACAAATCGAATTGACAATTCCCTTTTTTGAGGATAACAAAACAAGGTCGCAAGCCTGCTTAACAGGTGCGACCTTTTGTTCTGAAATAGTACCGTTCCAAAAGGTTTCGTCAAGGTCCCATATAATCAATTTGATTTTAGATGCGTCCATAACAAATTCCCCCTTGGGTTCATTTTAATTATTTCAATATAATATCTTCTCTTGAAGGACCGTTAGAAACAATCTTAATAGGCACTTCAAGTTCTTTTTCAACAAATTCGATGTACTTACGGCAATTTTCCGGTAAGTCCTCATATTTCTTGATACCTCTGATGTCAGTTTTCCAACCAGGAAGAACTTTCAAAACAGGCTTTGCTCTTTCAAGCTTGTTTGTTGTAGGGAAATCTCTGATAACTTCACCGTCAACTTCATATCCCACACATACAGGAATTTCATCAAGATAACCAAGTACGTCAAGTACAGTAAATGCAACTTGAGTTGTACCCTGTACACGACAGCCGTAACGTGACGCAACACAGTCGAACCAACCCATACGTCTCGGTCTGCCTGTTGTAGCACCGAATTCACCGCCGTCACCGCCGCGTCTTCTAAGTTCATCTGCCTCTTCGCCGAATATTTCCGAAACAAATGCACCTGCACCAACTGCTGATGAATATGCTTTTACAACTGTAATTATGTCTGTAATTTCATACGGAGGAATACCTGCACCAACCGCACCGTAACCGGCAAGAGTAGATGAAGAAGTTGTCATCGGATAAATACCGAAATCAGGGTCTTTCAGTGAGCCAAGCTGACCTTCCAAAAGAATTTTCTTACCCTCTTTGATTGCGTTGTGCATAAATGCAACCGAATCAATCACATACGGCTTAATCATATCGGCATATTCCATAAGTGTATTGAAAAGCTCGTCTGCGTCCAATAGCGGTTTATGATAGATATGTTCAAGCATAAGATTTTTTACTTCGATTACGTTCTTAATCTTTTCCTTTAGTCTTTCAGGCTCGAAAAGTTCCCAAACCTGAAAACCGATTTTTGAAAATTTATCTGAGAAGAACGGTGCTATACCTGACTTTGTAGAACCGAACTGACGGTCTGAAAGTCTTTCTTCTTCGTACTGGTCAAACAACTTGTGATAAGGCATAAGAACCTGTGTTCTTTCTGACACAACAATGTTCGGCTTCGGAACACCACGTTTTACGACCTCGTCAATTTCCTTTATAAGTTCAGGAATATCAAGTGCAACACCGTTTCCGATCATATTTGTTACATTCTGATTGAATGAACCTGACGGAAGAAGATGCAATGCAAATTTTCCGTATTCGTTTATAATAGTGTGACCTGCGTTTGCACCGCCCTGAAATCTGATTACGATGTCACTGTCAGCAGCAAGCATATCTGTAATCTTGCCCTTACCTTCATCGCCCCAGTTTGCACCAACTATTGCTTTTACCATGTATTTGTCCTCCTATGCTAACCAAGCGTTTGCCTGATTTTTAATTTCATAACTTATTTTTCAATTACAAGCTCAATGCGTGTTGTTTTACCGGAAATTGTTGTTTTCGCCTCTTGAGCGCTCCATGTATAATCTGTGCCTTGAAATGCTCCGCCGAATCTGTCAACTTCACTGCCGTTTTCATCAAGGCACCTAAATTCAACCACAACCAAACCACGACCTTCAAGATATGTTTGAAGTGTGTATGTTATATCATAGTTGCCGTCCGAATTTTTTACCGCGTCAAGAATTTTAAATTCTTTCATATAACTTGCATACTGCTCATTATCGGCGTTATATTCGATTGTATTAACTGAATTGACAGGCGTTTCTGTCGGTGACGGTGTCGGTACGTCAGTATCTGTATTATTGTCAGAATTGCTTTCAACAATAACAGTTTGACTTTCGCCGTCCCACTCTACCTTACAACCAAAGCACTCCGAAACCGCACGGACAGGAACAAGCGTACGCCCGTCTATAATCATCGGCGGTACATCAAGTTCAATATCGTTTGATGTCGGCAAGTTCGCCTTAACCGACTCCTTATGAATTGTCTTGTCACCCACACGCATACTGATATAAAACAAATCAGTATCCGAACGTCTTGCGTTGATAGTCTGAGTTTCCTCTTCCCACTCAACCTCTGCACCCAATGCTTCGAAAATCACACGCATAGGCACAAGTGTGCGTTCGTCTATAATTTGCGGCTGAACGTCAAATTCAAGAGTTTTGCCGTCAAGTATCACTTTAATATTATCCTCGCAGTGTACGGTCACAAACGACATCGCAGCCATACAAACCGCAACAAGGCAAGATATAATTTTCTTCATATAAATACCTCTAAATTTATATTTTAAATATATCAGACGTTAATTTCAACTTCAATACCAAGTAAATCCTTATTCTTTTCAAGAACAGGCTCAACGTAATCCTTTAAGAAATCTTCAACCTGCTGCGGAGCACGTCCGACAAAATTTTCAGGTTTCATAACGGCATTAATTTCTTCCAAAGTCAAACCGAATGCAGGATCACCGGCGATAAGTTCGGCAAGGTTGTTTTCCTTCCCCTCCATTTTAACAGTCTTTCCCGCCTCCATAGAATATACTCTGATTTTTTCGTGTAGATCCTGTCTGTCGCCGCCTTTTTTAACGGCGTCCATCATAATATTTTCAGTAGCCATAAACGGAATTTCACGCATAAACTGCTGATTGATTACTTTATCATATACCACAAGTCCGTCAACAACGTTGATGTACAAGCTTAGAATAGCATCTACTGCAAGAAAAGCCTCAGGAACTGAAATTCGCTTATTTGCACTGTCATCAAGTGTTCTTTCAAACCATTGTGTTGATGCAGTGATTGCCGGATTAAGTGCGTCTACTATTACATATCTTGCAAGAGAGCCGATTCTTTCACTTCTCATAGGGTTTCTCTTATAAGCCATTGCCGATGAACCGATTTGCGACTTTTCAAACGGTTCTTCAATCTGCTTTAAGTGTTGAAGAAGTCTGATGTCGTTTGAGAACTTGTACGCACTCTGTGCGATAAGGCTCAATGTATTAAGCATTTGAGAGTCAAGTTTTCTCGGATATGTCTGACCGCTTACAGGGAATGATTCTTCATAACCCATTTTTTCGGCAATCTTCTTGTCAAGCATTTTACATTTTTCATGGTCACCCTCAAAAAGTTCAAGGAAACTTGCCTGTGTACCCGTTGTACCCTTACAGCCCAAAAGCTTTGCCTTTGAAAGCTGATAATCAACGTCCTCAAGGTCCATAAGCAAATCTTCAAGCCACAATGACGCACGCTTACCTACTGTTGTAGGCTGTGCCGGCTGAAAATGAGTAAATGCCAATGTCGGCAAATCCTTATATTCCTTTGCGAACTTTGCCAGCTCTCCGATAAGACATACAAGCTTTTTCTTAACAAGCTGCATAGCCTCTGTCATTATGATAATATCAGTGTTGTCACCTACGTAACAACTTGTTGCACCCAAGTGAATAATAGGTTTTGCGTCCGGGCACTGTACGCCGTATGCGTAAACGTGCGACATTACATCGTGACGAACTTCCTTTTCGCGAGCCTTTGCAACATCATAATTAATATCGTAAATATGCTCTTTCATTTGAGCAATCTGTTTGTCTGTTATATCAAGTCCAAGTTCTTTTTCACTTTCTGCAAGCGCAATCCAAAGTTTTCTCCAAGTCGAGAATTTCTTGTCCGGAGAAAAAATGTACTGCATTTCCTTTGACGCGTAACGTGAGTTTAACGGACTTTCGTAAGTATTTGTTGCCATTTCATTTACTCCTCTAAATTTTTTATAAGACCGAAGAAAATCGCTTTGATTGCCACTTTGCAGTCGACGGTGCCGTACATATGCACTGTCCTCGGCAAAAAGCGGTGAGCCGGGCAATTTAATTCGGTCTACACTTAATTATAGTCCAAGACGTTTAAATACCTCTGCATATGCCTCTTCAACATTGCCCATATCACGTCTGAAACGGTCTTTATCAAGTTTTTCGTGAGTTGTAGCGTCCCATAGACGGCAAGTATCAGGTGAGATTTCATCAGCAAGAATAATCTGACCGTCAGGGGTTTTACCGAACTCAATCTTGAAATCAACAAGTTCTATATTAATACTTTCAAAATATGCTTTTAGAACATCATTTACTTTAAAAGTAAGGTCAGCAATAGTATCAAGATCCTCTTTAGTAGCAGCACCGATAGCGATAATCTGATAATCGTTAATCATAGGATCGCCAAGGTCGTCGTTCTTTAGACAGTATTCCAAAGTTGTGCAGTTTAATTTCTTGCCTTCTTCAACGCCAAAACGCTTTGAAAAACTACCTGCCGCAATATTTCTGATGATTACTTCCAAAGGTACGATTTCTACTCTCTTAACAACAGTTTCTCTGTCTGAAATTTCTTCAACAAAGTGAGTAGGGATACCGTTCTTTTCCATAATTTGCATAAGGAAGTTTGACATTTTGTTGTTCACAACACCCTTACCTGCAATTTGACCTTTTTTAAGACCGTTAAATGCAGTTGCGTCATCTTTGTAATCAACGATGTAAAGATTTTCGTCATCAGTTTTAAAAACCTTCTTTGCTTTTCCTTCGTAAAGCTGTTCCATTTTCTTCATATTTATCAGTTCCTTTCCTGTAAACATAATTTTACTTCTATATTATATTATAAACCGTCGATAAAATCAAGACTAATCAAAAAATATCGTAAATTTTAGAATAAAAAAGTATTTTGCAATGTGCGAACCCCCCTCAGTCGGCTGTGCCGACAGCTCCCCTCTATGGGAGCCTTTTTTCTCTCCTTGAGGAGAGGTGGCACGCAGTGACGGAGTGGTGGCTATTCATCAACCACACTCCGTAGGGGCAATCATCTTTTGCCACACGCAACCACCCCTCAGTCGACCTTGTCGACAGCTCCTCTCTATGGGAGCCTTTTTTCTCCCCCTGAGGAGTGGTGGCAACACCCAAAATCAAATTTACACAAAATTAATCTAAATTTATTTCAAAAAACTATTGACAAACCGAAAAACGTCTGTTATAATGAACTCATAAATCAGTAATGATTATCATTATTGATTTTGAAGGAGTGAAATGTATGAAGTATTCAAAACAGCGTGAGGCACTTCTAACGCTGCTTAGAAGTACACGCTCCCACCCGTCGGCTGATTGGCTGTACGAAAATCTGCGCAAGGAATTTCCTAACATCAGTCTTGGAACTGTATACAGAAACCTTGCACAGCTTGCGGAAAATGGAGATATTTTAAAAATCAGCACTTCCGCAAACAAAGAACATTTCGACGGTTTTGTCCACCGACATTTTCATTTCGTATGTAATAAGTGTGACAAAATATACGATGTTGATTTAGACGGTATGGACGAGATAAAAAATCAAGCGGCGGAAAAATTAAATGCAGATATAGAAGACTATTCGCTTATATTTTACGGTATCTGCGAAAATTGTAGTAGTAAAAAAAATAATTAATTCTAAGGAGGAAATTTATTATGAAAAAGTATGTATGTCCGGTATGCGGTTATGTTCACGAGGGTAACGAACCACCTGAAAAATGTCCACAGTGCGGTGTTCCGGGTTCAAAGTTCACTGTTATGGAAGAGGGTACTGCACTAAACTTTGTATGTGAACACGTTATCGGAGTAGGTGCAAAAGATCAGGTTGAAGCTGATGTTTACGAAGGTCTAAAGGCTAATTTTGAAGGCGAATGTACAGAAGTCGGTATGTATATCGCAATGAGCAGACAGGCAATCCGTGAGGGTTATCCTGAAATCGGCGAATTTTATATGAGAGCCGCTTTGGAAGAGGCTGAACACGCTGCAAAATTTGCCGAACTTCTTGGCGAAGTTGTAACTCCGTCAACAAAGAAAAATCTTGAACTTAGAGCAGAAGCTGAATGTGGTGCAACAGCAGGTAAACTTGAACTTGCAAAGAGAGCAAAAGAACTTGGCTATGACGCTATTCACGACACAGTTCACGAAATGGCAAAAGACGAGGCAAGACACGGCAAAGGCTTTGAAGGTATGTTAAAGAGATATTTTGGTTAATCAAAAACAGAGAATTTTAAAAGAGCTTGCATATGATGTGACCCCAAAAAGTTAGACTTTTTATAGCGTAGTAGTTTTAACGACTGC
>OLOG01000625.1_pt1 | contig 30016 bp, 31 predicted proteins | sample 1672351 | NCBI WGS metagenome assembly OLOG01 (sample SAMEA3136674, study PRJEB25190) | human gut metagenome | biome: human gut; feature: human-associated habitat; material: faeces | place: Austria | collected 2013 | reverse complement strand
TTTTTATCATATACAGAAAGACTCCAGTTGGCCAACTGCCCACAAAATCAGAATTGTACAAAAAACAATAATCTATAGAATTTACCCCAAACCACTGCTATAATAAATAAGATTAATCAAACAGTTTCAACATAAAAAAGAGGGAGTACATCATGAAAAAGTTAATATTAATCGTAATGTTAGCATTATGTACAGTAACGATCACAAGTCGTCCGGTACAGACTTATGCGTATACAGAAGAACAAAAACAACAGGCAAAAGCATGGCTTTCTGCGCATGGTTATCCGCCAACAAGGGCAGGGGCTGAGCAGGCGTATCAGGATTATATGGATGGAAAGATTGATGTTCCAGAGGCCGATGCATACCTTGGAAGAGATAAACAGAAGAAAGTAGAAGAAAAGAAGAACAGCACTTCAACTACGAATAAAGCAAACCAGAAGACAGAATCAGAAAGAACAGCAAAGACTAAGAATACTGAGTCAACGAACACAGAATCACAGACATCTGATACAAGCAAAACAACAACGACTGCAACAGAAAAAACAGTGACAACAGAAACCAAAGAGCAGCAAAAACAAAAAGAAGAGAAGAAGAAACAGGAAGAAAAAAAAGAAAAGAAAAAGCATATGACAGGAATTACAATTGCGATTGCGGCAGTTGCAGTTTTTGCAATTTTAGTATTGATCATGCGTAAGAGAATGTAAAAAATGGCGTCTGACACTAGAAAATAAAAGTGTCAGGCACCATTTTTATTTTTTTAGAAATTTCCAAATATTTTTAAAGAGCTTCAACGGTTGTTTTTAATACATCGACATCGACTTTTAACTGCTCGATATCTTTTGTACTGTCCTTATAACGCTCAAAGGTAGAAAGATAACAGCTTAAAATCTCATTTTGAATGGGAATGAGTTTTGTTTCGATATCAAGATGCATTCTTGTGACTTCATCACATAGATCATAGTGACTGCGTTCAAGCCTTGTAATACGAAATGTCAAAGAATTAACATCAGTTCTAAGACTGTTTACATTACCTTCAACGCTGCCGATTCTAGTATCAAGATTGGCAACCTTAATATCAAGATCAGCAACTTTAGTATCAAGATTGGCAACTTTAGTATCAAGATTAGCAACTTTAGTTTCGAGATTATCCATTCTAGTTTCGAGATTATCCATTCTAGCTTCGAGATTATCCATTCTAGCTTCGAGATTATCCATTCTGGTTTCGAGATTATCCATTCTGATTTCAAGGTTATTCATTCTAGTTTCAAGATTATCTATTCTAGTATCCAGACGATCAACCTTAACATTCAAGTTAGAAATATCTTCTTGCATATTCGCCAAAACAGACAGAATTTTTTCCTCGTTTTTAATTAAAACGGACCACATATTTTCTTCATTGTGCATCAAAATTCCTCCTTTCGTAAAAAAAATATTGCAAAATTTGAACAATCGATTGTAAATTTGTTCCAATATTATACCATGCTTTCAGTAATATGTCTATATAAATATATATAAAAAACGAAGAAAATTTCATAAAAATGGAAAAAATATAAAATAGAGGAAAATTAGAAAATGAAAAACTAACTTGACATAAAAGTTAGTTAGTGCTATCTTGTAAATAAATTAAATAACATCTTTAGGGCAGGGTGAGATTCCCTACCGGCGGTTACAGCCCGCGAGCCTTTTGGGAGGCATGACTTGGTGAGATTCCAAGGCCGACAGTATAGTCTGGATGGAAGAAGATTTAAGAAGCGATATTGATCATTATGTCCTGGGATTTTTCTATAATTCCAGGATTTTTTATTTCATTGATAAGTTATAAAATACAAGATTAAGATTACAGATCAAAGAAATATAAGATATCAAAAAAGAGTTCCTGAAGAGTTTCGGCTTGAAGCACAGGAACTCTTTTTTGCATTTCAAATTCAATACCCACAAAATCGAATCTCCCAGAATAAAACCTGAAGGGAAGGGAGAAATACATTTGAATGAAGAATATATGAGACGTGCGATAAGTCTTGCCAAAAAGGGCTGTGGATATACAAATCCAAATCCTCTGGTTGGGGCAGTGATCGTAAAGGATGGAAAGATCATTGGAGAAGGTTATCATGAGAAAATCGGAGAACTTCATGCGGAAAGAAATGCATTAAAAAATTGTAAGGAAGATCCCGAAGGTGCAGAAATCTATGTAACATTAGAACCATGCTGTCATTATGGAAAGACTCCACCATGTACGCAGGCACTGATTGAGGCAGGCATAAAGAAAGTTTACGTTGGAAATACAGATCCGAATCCGAAAGTTGCCGGAGGAGGAATTAAAATCTTAAAAGAACATGGAATTGAAGTAGAGACAGGAATTCTTGAGGAAGAATGCCGACAGTTAAACGATATATTTTTTCACTATATCCAGAGTGATATTCCTTATACAGCTCTGAAATATGCCATGACATTAGATGGAAAAATTGCAACAGCGGCAGGTGAATCAAAGTGGATCACGAGTGAAACAGCAAGAGAACATGTTCATAAGCTGAGGCATCAGTATGCGGCGATCATGGCTGGAATTGGAACAGTATTGGCCGATGATCCAATGTTGAATGCGAGAATCGAAAATGGAAATGATCCCATTCGCGTTATTTGTGATTCAAACTTGCGGATTCCGCTAAAGTCAAAGATTGTAACAACTGCAGGACAGATCAGAACGATCATTGCGACAACCAGCAATGATGAGGGAAAAATAAGAAACCTGACTCAAATGGGCTGCGAGATCATCAAAACAACAGAAGAAAATGGAAGAGTGAATCTAAAAGAACTTCTTAGGAAGTTAAGAAAAATGGAAATAGACAGTGTTTTGACAGAAGGCGGCGGAACATTGAATGAAGCTTTGATTCAAAATGGATGTGTTCATAAAGTTTACGCCTATATCGCACCGAAACTTGTTGGAGGTGAAACGGCAAAGACACCAGTGGAAGGAAAAGGAATCAGCAAGTTAAAAGATGCAGTGATCTTTGACGAATTGAAAGCAACCGCACTTGGAAATGATATTTTGCTGGAAGGGAAGGTGAAGAGATGTTTACCGGAATCGTAGAAGAATTAGGAACCGTCGTTTCTCTGAAACGAGGTAGTAAATCAGCGGTTCTCACGATCAAAGGAGATCAGATTTTTGAAGATCTGAAATTGGGAGACAGTGTTGCAGTGAATGGTGTCTGCCTGACGGCAACACATATGAGCGGAAAGACATTTCAGGCAGATGTAATGAATGAGACATTTAACCGAAGCAGTCTCGGGACTTTGAAAAAAGGAGATGTTGTGAATTTGGAACGTGCCATGGCAGCCAATGGAAGATTTGGCGGACATATGGTGGCCGGACATATTGACGATGTTGGGGAACTTGTTTCGGTAAAGCAAGATGATAATGCAGTATGGTTTACGATCAAAGCACCAAAAAAGATCATGAAATACTGTATTGAAAAAGGGTCGATCGCACTGGATGGAATCAGTCTTACGATTGCAAAACTGACAGAAGATACCTTGTCCGTTTCCATGATCCCTCACACGATACAAAATACAAACTTTGGAAACAAAAAAATGGGAGACCTTATTAATCTGGAAAATGATATGGTTGGAAAATATATAGATAAACTCATTCATTTTGCAGAAGACGAAGACAAACATAATAAAGAATCCACAACATTAACAATGGAAATGTTAAGAAATGCTGGATTTTAAAGAAAGAAGGAAGAAATCATGAGTGATGTAGTATGTGAAGTGATCGCAAAGCTTCCAACAAAATATGGAACTTTTGAAGCACATGGTTACGTTGATCAAAGAAGTGGAGAACATCATGTGGCACTTGTAAAGGGAAATGTGGCAGACGGAGAGCCAGTATTATGCCGTGTACATTCAGAATGCCTGACAGGTGATACATTTGGCTCACTAAGATGCGACTGCGGAGAACAAAGAAGCCGTGCCATGCGTCAGATCGAAAAAGAAGGAAGAGGCGTATTCTTGTATATGCGCCAGGAAGGAAGAGGAATCGGACTGATCAATAAATTAAAAGCTTACGTTTTGCAGGAACAAGGAATGGATACTGTAGAAGCCAATTTAGCACTAGGATTTAAAGACGATGAAAGAGATTACAGTGCAGGTGCCATGATCCTGCAGGATTTAGGAATCAAAAAGCTGCGTCTTATGACGAATAATCCAACAAAAATTGATGGTTTAAACGAATATGGATTAGAAATCGTAGAACGAGTGCCGATCCAGATGCCGATCAATCCATTTGATAAATATTATATGCAGACAAAACAGCAGAAAATGGGACATATGACAACATACGAAATTTAAAAGTCCTCAGATATTTTAATAAAAAACAAGAAACAAATAAGAAAAAAGGAGAAATAAAATGAGAGTATTAGAAGGAAAATTAGTAGCAAGCGGATTAAAAGTAGGAATCGTAGCAGCCAGATTTAACGAATTTATCGTATCCAAATTAGTATCCGGAGCTTTAGATGGTCTGAAAAGACATGATGTAAGCGATGATGATATCGATGTAGCATGGGTACCAGGTGCTTTCGAGATTCCACTGATCGCAGATAAGATGGCAAAAAGCGGAAAATATGATGCTGTCATCTGCTTAGGAGCAGTTATCCGTGGAGCAACAAGCCATTACGATTATGTATGCAACGAAGTATCCAAAGGAATCGCACAGGTATCCCTAAGTGCAGGAATTCCAGTATTATTTGGAGTTGTTACAACAGAAAATATTGAACAGGCGATCGAAAGAGCCGGTACAAAAGCAGGAAATAAAGGATACGATTGTGCATTATCAGCAATTGAAATGGCACAGCTGATCAAAGAAGTGGAAGCATAATTATGGAACAATATTATTTAGGATTTGATGCTGGAACACAGAGTGTCAAAGTAGCGGTTTACGATCTTGATATGAACCTGATCGTACAGGATACAAATGCAACGATCTTAAATTATCCACAGCCAGGCTGGGTTGAAATGGATGCCGACCAGTATTTAAGCGCAGCTGTCACAGGAATCAAAAACTGTGTTACAAAAATGAAAGAAAAAAATTTAGACCCAGATAAGATCCGCTCCATCTTTGGAGACGGAATCATCTGTGGAATTGTCGGAGTTGACGAAGACTGCCATGCAATGACACCGTATATTAATTATCTCGATTCAAGAACCAAAGAAGATGTAGAACAGTTCACATCCAAAAACTTAGAAATATGGGCAGAGGAAACCGGAAATCCACAGCCAAACTGTATGTTTCCAGCAATGTTTGCACGCTGGATGCTGAAACACTGCGAAGAGTTCAAACAAAATGGTAAAAAATTCATGCACAACGCACCATATATTCTTGCCAATCTTGCAGGACTATCTGCAGATGAAGCATTTATTGACTGGGGTGCAATGTCTGGATGGGGACTTGGATACCATGTGATCGATAAAAAATGGTCGAAAGAACAGCTGGATATTCTAGAGATTCCGATCGAAATGATGCCGGAGATTAAAAAGCCATGGGATATTGTAGGACATTTGTCCGAAAAATATGCGAAAGAGACAGGGCTGAAACAAGGAATTCCAATCTGTGCCGGGGCAGGAGATACCATGCAGTCTATGATCGGGTGCGGAGTTATCAAGCCAGATCAGGCAGCCGATGTCGCAGGGACATGTGCCATGTTTTGTATTGCAACAGATGGAATTAACCCAGAGCTTAGCAAACCAGAAAATGAATTGATCTTTAACAGCGGAACGATGGAAAATACATATTTTTACTGGGGATTTATAAGAACCGGTGGTCTGGCGCTGCGCTGGTATCGGGATAATGTATGCAATGAACCAGAAAACGGAGCATATTTTGATGAACTGAACGAAAAAGCACAAGAAGTACCATGTGGGGCAAAAGGTGTTCTGTTTCTTCCATATTTAACAGGAGGATTTGGAGACACATCCGATGCAAGTGCCTGTTTTTTAAATATGTCGATGGATACAGATCAGGCAGTACAGTGGAGAGCGGTGTTAGAAGCGATCGGCTATGATTATATGAGTGTCACAGATATTTACAAAAAAGCAGGAGTGCCGCTTGAATTTATGACGATCACAGAAGGCGGAAGCCGTTCAGAATTGTGGAATCAGATTAAAGCAGATATGCTTGGATGCGAAACTGCAACACTTGAAAATGCACAAGGAGCAGTATTAACAGATGCAGCCGTTGCAGCTTATGCAGTCGGAGATTTAAAAAATCTTACAAACGTATTTGAAAATACAAGAAAGATCAAGAAAATCTATAAGCCCGATCCGAAACGAACAGATTATTACCGCAATGTATACGAAAAACAGCGAAAGCTGATCAAAGATGATATGAAAACCGTTTTTCATACCCTCCATCAAATAGAAAAAATTTCACCAAAAGATCAGACATTTGCCTCAAATTAAAAGGCAAATGCAAAAGGCTTCTTTACAAGAAGCCTTTTTTTCTTGTACAATAAAAGGACAGCCTATAAGGAATAACAATAAGTTAATAAAAACTAACTATAGAAATCAGGAGGAATTTAAGTCATGGATAACGAAAAAATTGAAAAATTACAGAAAATGATCGACGAAAGCAGCAATATCGTATTCTTTGGCGGTGCGGGAGTGTCAACCGAGAGCAATATTCCAGACTTTCGAAGTACTGACGGGTTATACCATCAGACATACAAATATCCACCAGAAGTCATGGTAAGCCATACATTTTATACACAGCATACAGAGGAATTTTATGATTTTTACAAAAACAAAATGATCTTCCTTGATGCAAAGCCTAATAAAGCACATTTGAAATTAGCTGAACTTGAACAGGCAGGAAAGCTATCAGCAATCGTGACACAGAATATTGACGGACTGCATCAGGCAGCAGGAAGCAAAAATGTATTTGAACTTCACGGAAGTGTTCATAGAAATTACTGCCAGAAATGTGGCAAATTCTTTGATGTCAATTATGTGGTAAATGAAGATGGAGTACCATACTGTGATGAGTGTGGCGGAATCATTAAACCAGACGTTGTATTATATGAAGAAGGGCTGGATTCCCAGACGATCAACGGAGCAGTCAATGCGATCCGACAGGCAGATATGCTGATCATTGGAGGAACCTCATTAGTTGTGTATCCCGCAGCAGGAATGATCGATTATTTCAGAGGAAAATATCTTGCCGTATTGAATCGCGATGCAACCAGCCGTGATAAACAGGCAGACCTTTGTATCACAGATCCGATCGGAGAAGTATTAGGAAGAATCAGAGTATAAAAGAAGAATCAAGGTATAAAATATGAAGAAAAAAGATATCATTCTGATCGCAGCAGTGTTAGTGATCGCACTGATCAGCTTTGCAGCGATCAAGATGACACAAAAAGATGGAAAAGAAGTTGTCGTTACGGTCAAGGGAGAAGAAGTATACAAAACATCGATCAGCAAAGACCAGATCTACAAGATACCAGTTAAAAATGGAACAAATACCATGCAGATCAAAGACGGCAAAGTCACAATGAAGGAAGCAGACTGCAGGGACCAGATCTGTGCAGACCACAAAGCAATCGAGAAATCAGGAGAAACGATCGTATGCCTTCCTCATAAAGTTGTGATAGAAATCAAATCAGAAAATGGCAAAGAACAGGAACTCGACGGAGTAACCCAGTAATATAAGAATCTAATAATATAGTAACAGGAGAAATATATGTCGACCAAAAGATTAGCGGCGGATGCAATGTTTTTGACATTAGCTCTCGTTGTATCCTATATAGAAGTATTAATTCCCATACCAGTCGGAATCCCGGGAATTAAATTAGGACTTGCAAATGGAGTTATTATGGTACTGTTGTTTTTTACAACATGGATCAGAACACTTGAAATCTCAGTAATCCGAGTTGTACTGGCAGGATTTTTGTTTGGAAATCCAATGACGATCGTATACAGCCTTGCAGGGGGAATTCTAAGTCTGATCGTTATGGGACTGTTAAAGAAGATCGAAGGATTTTCACCAGTAGGAATCAGCGTTGGAGGCGGTGTTGCACATAATATAGGACAGTTAAGCGTTGCAGTGATATTAATGGAGAACACAAAGATTTATTATTACGCACCAGTTTTACTGATCACGGGAACGATCGCAGGAATTATTATCGGAGTATTAAGCGGAGTGCTGGTTAAGAAAATCCCGCCACAATTATTTAACTAAATAAGCAGCAATCTTTCATTTCACAGGCAGAATGATCGATGGAAATTATGAAAATTTCGTAAAATTCTTTCTAAAAGTTTGAAATTTCATCAAAATCATGGTAGTACTATATGTATATGTGCTTTCATAAGCAGGATAAGAATAAGATAATACAAAAGAAAAAGGAACTCTTAGATATGAAAAGAAAGGAGTTTGAAAATGAAAGCAAAACTAAATGAGATCATAAAACACGGACATTTAGGTAGTATGGCGGTATTTTTTGCAGTTTATATGGTCACATTTTCCTATATAGAAAACCGGGATGTACATCATTATATTGTACACACAGCACTTGATGATAAAATCCCATTTTGTGAATACTTCATTATTCCATATCTGTTATGGTTTATATTTGTAGCCGTAACCATACTGTATTTTATGTTTTTTAATAAAAATAAATGGAAAGAATACTATCAGCTGATGATCACATTAGCAACAGGAATGTCCTTATTTCTGATCATCTCACTGGTATTTCCAAATGGACAGGATTTAAGACCGGTACTTAGCGGAAACAGTGTGTTTATTCAGGCAGTACAATTTATATATCACACAGATACACCGACCAATGTACTGCCAAGCATTCATGTATTCAATTCCCTTACATGCTGCATGGCAATTCTTAAGAATAAACGAAAATATTTTAAGAAAACAACGGATATCGTTACAGTAATCTTAACGATATTAATTATCATGTCAACGATGTTGCTAAAACAGCACAGCGTTGTGGACGTAGTGCTTGCATCCCTGATGTACACAGCATGTTACAGGGTTGTGTATGGCAAAGAAGTGTGGAAACAGAATGCATTTTGTTCTTTTTTGTTTACGAATCGTTAAGTAAGAAAGCTTGACAGTATTTCTTGTGTTTGGTATAAATAGGAGTAATTGTGTTACGATATAAACAGGAAAATAAACTTGAATAACCTACGATAAGAGATCAATCAGGAAAAGAGTATAAGAATGAAAAGAAGAATTCTATCGATATTAGTATGCATGGCAGTCCTGTCGTTATGTTTAGCAGGATGCACAGGCAATACAGCGAAGAAGAACAAGAATGGAAAACTGAAAGTCATGGCAAGTTTTTATACGATGTATGACTTTGCCCAGAAGATCGGCGGAGATAAAGTGGAAGTGACAAATATGGTGCCGGCAGGTACAGAACCCCATGACTGGGAACCATCCACCAAGGATCTGATCGAGATGGAGAAATCCGATGTCTTCATATATAATGGAGCAGGAATGGAACAGTGGGTAGATGATGTGCTGGAAAGTCTTGACACCGAAGAATTAACAAGTGTTGAAGCATCCAAAGGAATCAAACTGTTAAAAGATAACGATGCCCATGAACACGACCACCAACATGGAAGCGAGAATGATCCCCATGTATGGCTTGATCCACAGAACGCAAAGTATGAGATGAACAGGATCAAGAAGGCACTGATCAAAGCAGATCCAAAAAACAAAGATTATTACGAAGCCAATTATAAAAAAGAAGCAGCAAAATGCGACGAACTGGATCAGTTATATAAGGAAGAATTAGCTAAAGTTTCAAAGCGTGAACTCGTTGTAGCGCATGAGGCCTTTGGATATTTGTGCAAAGCGTATGACTTAGAACAGATGGGAATTGAAGGATTATCAGCAGATGATGAACCAGATCCAAAACAGATGAGCGAAGTCATTGATTTTGCAAAGAAACATAAGGTCAAAACGATCTTTTTTGAGGAACTGGTAAGTCCAAAAGTAGCGAAGACAATTGCAAAAGAGACAGGAGCATCCGCAAAGATGCTCAATCCACTCGAAGGATTAAGTGACAAAAAAATCAAAGCAGGGCAGGATTATTTTTCTGTAATGAAACAAAATCTCTCTGCGATCAAAGAGGCATTAAGTGAATGAGTGAAACAACCACAAATAAAATGATACAACTAAATCATGTAAAGTTCGGTTACAGCGATACGGAAGTATTAGATGAGATCAATCTAACGATCAACGAAGGCGAATATGTCGTATTAACCGGAGAAAATGGAAGCGGAAAGAGTACGCTGATGCGGCTGATCCTCGGAGAACTGAAACCAGATGAAGGAGAAATCATCATTATGGGCAATGATCCGAAGTTAAAAAAACAGATCGGTTATGTTGCACAGAACGGAATCAGTAAGAATCAGAGTTTCCCGGCTACCGTTGAAGAAATCATGGTAACAGGATTATATCAGGAACTTGGATTGTTTCATCTTCCACATAAGAAACACAGAAAGAAGATTAAAGATACGCTGAAAGAATTCGGAATGGATGAATTTCTAAAGCGCAGAATCGGAGAGCTGTCCGGAGGGCAGCAGCAGAGAGTGATGATCGCAAGAGCAATGATCTCAAATCCAAAGCTGCTGATCTTAGATGAACCGACAACCGGAGTCGATGCAACATCAACAAAAGTATTGTACGATACATTATATGAGATTAATACAAAATACAATACAACCATCTTTATGATCACACATGGAAGACTGCAGGACTGCAAAGGATGTGACCGTATTTTGAGAATGGACGAAGGGAGGATCGTGGAACAATGATAGAAATGCTTCAATATGGATTTATGCAAAGAGCATTTATCACAGGAATTCTTCTGGCAGTGATCACTCCACTGATTGGAATCACGATCGTACTGAAACGTATGTCCATGATCGGAGATGCACTTTCCCATGCATCCTTAGCAGGAGTTGCCCTTGGATTATTACTGGGAATCAATCCAATTCTTGGAGCTATGGGAATCTGCCTGTTTGCGGCGCTGGGCGTTGAAGCAATCCGAAGAAAGATACCAAGATACTCCGAGATGGCAATCTCTATCATTATGTCAACCGGAATCGGACTTGCAGGAATCCTGTCAGGATTTGTGAAAAATGGAACGAACTTTAATAGTTTCCTGTTTGGAAGTATCATCTCCATCAGCAAAGACGAATTACTGATCGTATGCGTGATCAGTGCATTAGTGCTGCTGTGCGTATTACTTTTATACAAAGAACTATTCTATATCGGATTTGATGAGAATGCATCAAGGATCAGCGGTGTGCCAGTCAAGACGATCAACTTTATCTTCACACTGTTAACAGCACTGACTGTATCCATTGCATCAAGAACTGTAGGAACACTGATCGTATCATCAATGCTCGTTATTCCGATCGCATGTGGAATGCAGGTAGGAAGAAGTTATAAAGCCGTTATGATCATTGGTGTGATCACAGCACTCGTTACGACCGTAATCGGATTGACATTATCTTACTATATCGGACTCAAACCAGGAGGAACGATCGTACTGCTTGAAGTAGGATGCTTCCTTATACTTGCATTTGTAAGTAGATATTTAAAATAATCAGGATACTTGAATTTCATAACAAAATTTTATATAATGAATAAATGGCATGCATATAAGAACAAGATTGCATGCCTTCTTTTTTGGAAATGATTATGAAAGGACAATAGATCAATGATTACAAAATTAATTGAAACCGTATATCAGTTCCTGTGGGGAGACTGGATTCATATTCCACTTCCGGGTGGAGGAAGCTTAGGAATCTCACTTTTGATTCTGTTATTATTCCCAGCAGGAATCGTATTTACAATAAAAACAAGAGTATTACCGATCCGCTTATTCCCGGATATGGTAAAAGCACTGACAGCAAATAAAAAAGGAGAGAAAGAAAAGAGCAGTTTATCTTCTTTACAGACATTGATCGTATCAACCGCAACCAGAGTCGGAATGGGAAATTTAACCGGAGTTGTGGCAGCCGTATCCGCAGGAGGAGCGGGAGCAGTCTTTTGGATGTGGATCACAGCCTTGCTTGGATCATCTACCGCATTTATCGAAGCAACCCTTGCACAACTTCATAAAGAAAAAGACCCATTATACGGAGGATACCGCGGAGGTCCTGCATACTATATCCATCATTTTATGGAAGAAAAACAAGGCAAGAAGAAAAAACATACCTTGATCGCCGTCTTATTTGCAATCTCAGGACTGATCTGCTGGTGCGGAATCAGTCAGGTAGTTAGTAACTCTGTAGCGGAATCATTTAACAATGCTTTCCATATTCCTACGCTGTATACAACCATTGTTCTAGTAGCAATTGCAGCAGTGATCGTATTAAGAAAGAATGCAACCGTGAAAGTGTTAGATATCGTTGTACCAATCATGGCAGTTGTATATTTTTTGATTACGATCTATGTGATTGTGACGAATATTACAAGTGTTCCAACGGTTTTTGCAAGAATCTTCAAAGAAGCCTTTGGACTAAGACAGGTGGCAGCAGGAGGATTTGGAGCGGTTCTTATGAATGGTGTGAAACGAGGATTATTCTCAAACGAAGCAGGATCAGGATCAGCACCGTGCGCTGCCGCAGCCGCAGACTGCGAACGCCCGGCACAGATGGGACTTGTACAGGCACTTGGAGTATTTATTGACACGATCGTCATTTGCAGCTGTACAGCAATGCTTATGTTGCTCGCACCACAGAGTATGACCGAAGGACTCACAGGAATGAACCTGTTACAGACAGCCATGAGCTACCATTTAGGAAGTTTCGGAGTGATCTTTATTGCAGTGATCCTGTGGATGTTCAGTTTTTCAACATTCCTTGGAATCTTATTTTACGCAAGATCCAATGTCGCATACCTGTTTGGAGACAAATGGGCATGGCAGACAGCGTATAAAGTGTTAGCATTAGTAATGCTTTTTATCGGAGGAATCCAGACTTATACATTTGTATGGGACTTAGGAGATGTCGGAATTGGACTGATGACGATCTTTAATATCTTCATTCTGTATGCAATGTCAGGACAGGCAATGAAAGAATTGAAAGATTATGAAGCAGGGAAGAAGAAACCAATCGAAGAAAGAGCATTTTCCTTGCAGGAAGATGAATAAAATATAAATAAAAACCGAACAATTTACGTAAATGATGATCAAATAACGTAAATTGTTCGGTTTTTGTTATGTTATTTGGTAAAATAACGTAAATAGAAATTCGATAACCTAAATATATTGAAATTAACGTAACAAAAAGTGAATTAACGTAACAAAAAAGTGAATTAAGTGAACAAGGTTTTTCTTGTCCTAAAATAAGCTGTCAAAACCATCGTTCCAGTCAACACCCAGGAAATCGGATAAATCACCATCAAAAGTCTGTAATCATGGAACCAGTTACAAACCGTAGCCAGCCACACAAGCCTTAACACACAAGATCCAAACACCGTCAATACCGCAGGAGTCATAGAACGCCCAAAACCACGCAGGCACCCGCCGCTGATCTCATAAGTACTCGTAAGAGGCTCAAACATCAAAACAAACAAGAAACGAATGACAGCATAATGATACACTGCAGGATCACCCGTAAACAAGCTGATAAAGAATGTACGGAATACAACAAAAATCGTACTAAGCACACCACAAGAAATCACACTGCACATCATACCAAGACGAAAGATCTTCTTACAACGTTCCTCATTTTTCGCACCATAATTCTGTCCGGTAAATGTAACAACGGTCTGTGCAAATGCATTGACAAGATAATAAGCAAAATACTCATAATTAAGCTCCACTGCAGACCCGGCAATTCCACCAGAACCAAAACTATTGATCCCAGACTGAATACAGACATTCGCAAGCGAAAAGACCATTCCCTGAAGCCCGGCTGGAACCCCGATCCTTAAAATCTTAGAAACAGCATCACGATCGATCATCAAAGACTTAAAAGAAAGACGGATCGGAAGCTCCTCATGAGTCAGAAAATAAAGAATCTGAACAGCACTCACAGCATTCGCCCCAACCGTAGCAAGTCCAGCACCTGCAACACCCATATGAAATACAACGACAAACAACAGATTCAAGATAACATTGACAACACCAGATACGATCAAAGCATACATCGGACGACGCGTGTCCCCGATACTGCGAAGAATGGAAGCACCAAAATCATACAACATAAAAAACGGCATACCAAGAAAATAAATTCTTAGATATAAAGTCGCAAGATGAATGATATCTTTTGGAGCGCCCATAAGTACAAGAATCGGATGCGCCACAAATTGTCCAAGAATCAGCAGGAATACACCACTTAACAAAGCAAGTGTAACAGCCGTATGTACCACACGAGGAACCCTCTTCTTATCACACTGCCCGATATAATTAGCGATGACAACATTCGAACCAAGAGAAATCCCAGAAAATAAAGTAACCATCAAAGAAATAACCGAACTATTACTTCCAACCGCCGCCAAAGCCTCACTACTCGCAAAACGCCCGACAACCGCAGTACCAACCGAATTAAAAAGCTGCTGTAAGATACTACAGGCAGCAAGCGGTATGGCAAATAATAAAATTTTATCTAATAAACTTCCATGAAGCATATCCATCTTACCGGACTGTTTCGAAGAATTCTTCATATATAAAACTCCCTTCATAATAATAAAAACCTACGTTTTTTATACAACTCTCTTTATAGCAGATACAATTCTAACTCTTTTTATATCGATTATCAAGAAGAGAAAATAACGAATCAAAAAAGATACAATCTGACACGGATTATAATGATATAATGATGTTTGACATTTCCATCATATAAAAATACAATACAAAAAGATAAGAAATAAGAAAGAAGGAAAACAACACATGCAAATGAGCATATTACTATTAAAACAGATCGCCCAGTTATTCCTAATGATCCTAATGGGCTACATCATCGTAAAAGCAAAGCTTTTAAAAGGAGAAGACAGCAAAGTTCTCTCAAAGATCATCCTCTATCTGATCATTCCAGCAGTCATCATCAATGCATTTCAGGTAGACTACAGCCCAAATGTAACAAAAGGCTTGATCACAGCCTGCATAGCATCCATCATCCTGCAGTTTTTATTACTCTTTGTAACCTACATCATGCAAAAGATGTTCCATTTAAACTCTGTAGAATTCACATCCGCTTATTACTCAAATTCCGGAAACCTGATCGTACCACTAGTTACCTATATACTAGGCGGTAAATGGGTCGTATATGGCTGTGTATTCATGAGCGTCCAGTTATTCTTCATCTGGAGCCAAGGCAAAAACATGATCAGCAGAGAAAAAGGAATCAACCTAAAGAAGATCCTGCTAAATATCAACATGATATCCGTATTCTTAGGAGTCATCCTATTCTTCACAAAGATAAGATTCCCAGAAATCATCAATAACACCCTCTCATCCGTAGGGGGAATGATCGGACCACTAAGCATGATCGTCACAGGAATGCTGATCGCAGAAGTAAATCTAAAAGATATCTTTACAAACAAAAGAGTCTACCTCGTAACCGTATTAAGACTGATCATCCAGCCACTGATCGCATTAGCAGTTATCAATCTCTTAGGAATGAGAGGATGGCATCCACAAGGAGATAAGATAATTCTGATCACATACCTCGCAGCGATCACACCATGCGCATCGACTGTTACACAGATGTGTCAGGTGTATGGGAATGATTCAAAGTATGCAAGCGCGATCAATGTTATGACTACGTTGTTATCGATCATTACAATGCCAGTGTTTGTTTATTTGTATCAAATGTAAAATTGGAATTAAAATTAAGGAATATAGTATAATATTATTGGTTAATATTCAAAATATCAAAAAAGGATATGATAAGATGTTAAAAAAAACAACAAAAATTGACGAATGGATATAAAAATGTTAAAATAATTAACGACGAACTAGGGAGGTTTCAAATGAAAGAATTTAATACGGAGAAATTTTGTAATGATTTAATCAAGCTACGTGGCAAAGAATCACAAGAAAAATTTGCACAAAAACTTAATATAAAAAGACCAACATTATCATTATTGGAGAATGGTAAACAGATGCCAACACTTGATATATTAAGTAGTTTTTGTAGTTTGTCACAAAAAAGTATAGATGAATATTTTGTAGAATTAACAACGGATTCATTAGTATATCTTATGGGAAGTTTAGAAGAGTCAGATAAGAAAAAAATAGAAGAAATGGCTGAACGTATTCGATTAAAAGAAAAATATGAACTGTTAGCAAGGAGAGATAGTTATGTCATCAATTGAACATAAAGATTTGTTCGAAAAATATTATCAGAGTAAATATGATTTTAATACGCAATCATTGTCTGTAAATGAAATAAGGGAAATAAAAAAACTTGTGAGAGAAAAACGAGTTGATTATAATTTAGCTCCATTGGGAGTAAGAGTGTTTGATTGGATATTAAAAGAAGATAATAACCTTCGTTTTGAATCAGTAGCATTTGATTCAGAAAAAATAGATGGTATGTTATATATTCCTTCGACAGGAAAGTCAAAGGCATATATTATTCTTAATTCTAATAAACCTTTGATTAATCAGATTTTTACAGCAGCACACGAATATTATCACTATATAAAAGATTATAAGAAATTTCAAGAAATGCCATATATTTGTGATTTTAGTATGCTAAAGGATGTAAATGAGAAAAAAGCATGTAGATTTGCAGCGGAGCTGTTATTACCAGAAGATGCATTGTATCGAGAGGTGCAATATTATCTGATGACTATGGAAGCGAATAGCATAAATGATGTAGGATTTGGTGAATTAAGTGCATTAATTATCTTTTTGACAATAAAATATCAAATGCCTTTAAAAGCGGTGATTTATCGTTTTCAAGAAGAAAACTATCTGAAAAACATTAATGATTTTATTGAAAACTACGAATTTATAAAAAAGGTGTTAAAGGGAATTAAAATTTATGAAAAACAGGTAGATATGCTTTACAGCACTGAAAATGATGATGTATCTTCTACAGAATTAAGATATTCAATATATCAAAATATGGAAAGAGCTTTTATGACGGGAAATGCATCAAAAGAAGATGTTCTGGAAGATGCACAAGTGTTGGGGTTAGATATGAAAATTATAGAAGAGTTTCTTGTTGAAGAAGACGAACAAGAAGACGATGAGGATGACGAAGAATTGTTTTCTATGATAAATGCGAAGCGGGGGTAATTATTTGTGATAACACCAATTGAGAAAACAGCATTGCATGATTTGCTTAATAAACCTGTTTTATTTGATGCTAATATTTTTATGGTAGGTATTTCAGATCGAAGTTCAGATAAAAATTGTTCATTTGAGAATTTGAAAAATACATATATAGAACCATTATTTGAAAGTTTTACAGATATTTATATTCATGAGAAAGTGTATAATGAATTAGATGATGAATCCAGAGCTTTTGTGGATAGTTATAAAGGGAAGAATGTCAAGATAGTAGATGAAGGCGATTTGTATGGGAAAGATCCGCAGTATACAACGATTTTTAATAAAATTGCACGACATGAATTGGTAAATTATGAAAGAGGTCGTTCTAAGGATTGTGGAGAGGTGTATAGTTTAGCTTATGCAGCGTTTTATGGTATAAATTATTTTTGCTCTAAAGAAATTATGGTAGATAATGTAGCACATGAATTAGAAGATTTGGAAAATGTGGATATTATAACATTTGATATTATATTACTTACTGCATATGTTTATTATGCTAAACAGGAAAATAAAACATATGTGAAAGGTTTAAAGTCAATGTATAAGAAGTACTGTGCAGATGTAATTAAAAGACATGGATTGCCATCAACGCTTAGTAAGTATATTGAAGCTTCGATGGATTATTTGTGATTTTTACAACTAACAGTTTATTTCCAATAACCTTCAGTATATATCACATATTCAAAAAATAGTTATTGCCGCAAAACGATTAGCATTTTATCAGTATTTTTGATGGGTTCGCAGCTGGCATGGGCATTGTCTGAACGATGGTGCGGCCATTTTGGGCCGCACCAAGAGAGTTATGCAGGAATGCCAGCGAATCAGCGCCCCATCAAAAATGCTGAATAAAATGCGTGTTTTGCGGCAATAACTATTTTTTGAATATGTGATATATATGAAAGACTATGGCAAACAAACTATTGTCTATAATACTCCAAGAAATCCCCAAGTTTCCCCATAGCATCCTCAAGCACCTCAACACGAGGCAGATAAACCACTCTAAAATGATCTGGTTCCTTCCAGTTAAATCCACTTCCATGAACGATCAAAAGCTTCTTCTCACGAAGCAGATCAAGCGCAAACTGCTCATCATTCGTAATATTGAACTTCTTCGTATCAATCTTAGGGAAAATATAAAATGCAGCCTTAGGCTTCACAACAGAAATACCAGGAATATCACAAAGTGCCTGATAAACATACTCTCTCTGCTCATAAATACGTCCACCCGGAACAATATAATCATTAACACTCTGATGACCACCAAGCGCAGTCTGCACGATCGCCTGCGCAGGAACATTAGAGCAAAGTCTCATATTAGATAACATATTGATGCCCTCAATATAATCCTTAGCAACCGCCTTATTACCACTTAAGATCATCCATCCAATACGGAATCCAGCGATCATATGAGACTTAGACAATCCGGAAAATGTCACACAGAACAGATCAGGAGCCAAAGAAGCGATAGATACATGCTCCTCCCCATCCATCACAAGACGATCATAAATCTCATCAGAAAAGATCATGAGCTGATGTTCCCTTGCTATATCAACGATCTGCTGCAGAACCTCTCTAGGATACAAAGCACCCGTTGGATTGTTAGGATTGATCAAAACGATCGCTTTTGTTCGATGATTGATCTTCTTCTTAATATCCTCCATATCAGGATACCAGTCGGACTGCTCATCACAAATATAATGAACCGCTTTCCCGCCAGCAAGTGTTGCACAAGCCGTCCATAAAGGATAATCAGGAGAAGGAATCAAAATCTCATCTCCGTCATCAAGCAGGGCAGACATAGAAAGATTAATAAGCTCACTGACACCATTTCCAGTATAAATGCTGTCGATATCAACGTTCGGAATCTTCTTAAGCTGTGCATACTGCATGATCGCCTTTCTTGCAGCAAATAATCCCTGAGATGCGGAATATCCCTGGCAGTCAGCTAATTGATGTCTCATATCGTAAATAACCTCGTCCGGAGTTCTAAAACCAAATGGAGCAGGGTTACCGATATTTAATTTCAGGATATTCGTTCCGTCACGTTCCATACGATTCGCCTCATCAACGACAGGACCACGCACATCATATAAAACATTATCAAGCTTGCTGGACTTATTAAATCTGCGGACAGGAGCCTTGCGGGTTTCAATGGAAGAAGAAACAGCAGATGCCTCTTTATGATCATCACCATTTAACCAAGCCTCATCAACATCCAGTGTCTGCGCAAGAAAATGAAGAATATCAGCACGAGGAAGCGTCTTGGCACTGACATACTGGCTGATATGACTCTTGCCGACCTTCAATCCAGCTTCATCAGCAGCGTGGACTAAATCTACCTGTTTCATCTGTTTTTGTTCCATTGCAGATCTTAAACGCTCTGCAAATAAGTCTTTCTGATTCATAACGTACTCCTTTATAAGAAAAGTTCAATTAATATCTAAAAGTTCAATTTGTTAAAAATGATTATATCACAACAAATAAAAAAGTTCAATTCAAAACAACAAAAGTTCAAAAATAACAAAATTATATTCATTACGACAAAAAGTACAAGCATAATTATTGAAATTTCTGAAATTTATGATAATATATAAAAAGATTACGAAAGGGATAATTATAAAAATATATGTTAACGGGGATGATATAACTATGGGAGTATCAAAAAGACAGATGCAGAATTTCCTGATCTATGTTCTTGACATGGCAGGATTGACTGTAGGATATTTTATTGCAGTTTACCTGCGGTTTGGAAGTTTAAAGACAGCATATGGATATATGAGAACTGATATGTATATACGATGGTTCAGTGCTATGGCAGTTTTAACCTTTGTATATTTGCTGTTTCATCCAAATCGTGGTTTTTTTAAGCGCAAAATTACAGATGAAATAAGAAATGACTTACTAACAGCGATCCTGACCGGAGCAGGAATGTCAATGGTCGCAATGCTGATGGCAGACGCATCAAAATATTCAAGATTCATTTATATGTTTACGATCGGATTTGAATTCTTCTATATGATCATTGCACATCGTCTGTACCGCAAATACTGGCTGAGGAGAAGAGCGAATCATTCATATGCAAGAAAAATGATGATCATCACAACCAGTGACGAAGCAGAGAAAGTTATTTCTAATATTATAAAGGAAAAAACATGGGATCTATGGATCACAAGTATTGTGATCATTGATAAAAATATGACAGGACAACAGATCTGTGGAATTCCTGTTGTTGGATTTACATATCGAAGTATGTTTGAATACGCGGCAAGATACGTTGTAGATGAAGTATTTATGTATATCCCAAGAAGATACAAATACCCAGTCGCAATGACGATACAGAACTTTGAAGACATGGGAATCAATACAAGCCTGAATATTCCATTGTTCGAGATCAACCAGAAGCTGAACAAATCATTGGATAGGGTAGGATCTTACAATGTTGTAACATTTTCAGGAAGAGAAGCTTCCTTATTTATGCTGATCCTTAAGAGAGCAATGGATATACTCGGTGGACTGGTTGGTATGCTGATCACAGGAATCGCACTGATCTTCGTGGCACCAGCGGTCAAACTGGAATCTCCTGGTCCACTGTTTTTCTCACAGAAGAGAGTCGGAAGAAATGGACGAATCTTTAACATTTATAAGATTAGATCCATGTATCAGGATGCAGAGGAACGCAAGAAAGAACTGATGGCTCAGAACGAAATGGACGGGCTGATGTTTAAGATGAAAGATGATCCACGAATTACAAAGGTCGGGAAGTTTATCAGAAAGACGAGTATTGATGAACTGCCACAGTTCTGGAATGTTCTGAAAGGCGATATGAGCTTAGTCGGGACAAGACCACCTACAGTGGATGAGTTTGAGCAGTATAGTGCTTATCATAAGAAGAGACTTTGCAGAACTCCGGGATTAACTGGGGCTTGGCAGGTTAGCGGCCGTAGTAATATTACGGACTTTGAAGAGATTGTTAAGATGGATGTTGAGTATATTGAGAATTGGTCTCTTTGGAAAGATATTCAGATTATATTTAAGACTGTCAAGTTGGTGTTTGATGGTGATGGTGGAGCACAGTAGAAGGGGAATATATAGTGAGTAATAAGATAAAGAAGAAACACTTAAAGATTGCAATGATCGGACATAAAGTTGTTCCATCAAGAAGAGGTGGAATTGAACTAGTTCTGACAACGATGTGTCCGAAGATGGTAAAACGAGGCCATCAGGTCACTTGTTACAATCGTTCCGGTGATAAAGTAGAAAATGAATATGTAAATACAGTAAAGAACGGTACATACAAAGGTGTACGATTAAAGAAAGTACTGACAATCAACAAAAAGGGGCTGGCAGCAATGACATCCTCCTTTTCTGCTGCAATCAGAGCAGCATTTGGAAAGTATGATATTGTACATTTCCATGCAGAAGGACCTTGCGCAGCTCTTTGGATCCCTAAATTATTCAGAAAACGTTGTATCGTAACAATTCATGGATTAGATTGGGCAAGAGATAAATGGAAATCTGGATTTGGTTCAAAATATATCAAATTTGGAGAAAAAGTTGCTGCGAAATATGCAGATGAAATCATTGTTTTAAGCAAAGGAGTTCAAGATTACTTTAAACAAACTTATGGTCGAGATACAATTCTCATCCCCAATGGAGTATCAAGACCTGAGAATGTGGAAGCTGATCTGATCACAAAGAAATTTGGCCTGCATAAAGATGATTATATTTGTGCGTTGTCACGACTTACAGAAGAAAAAGGAATTCATTATCTTATCGAGGCTTATCAGAATGTCAAGACAGATAAGAAGCTTGTGATCGCTGGGGATACTAGTGATACAGATGATTATGTTATGAAGCTTAAAGAGCTGGCTGGGGATAATCCGAATATTATCTTTACTGGGTTTGTTTCTGGTAGAACGCTGGAAGAGCTTTATAGCAATGCTTATGTTTATGTGTTACCTTCGAAACTTGAGGGTATGCCACTTAGCTTGTTGGAAGGTATGAGTTATGGAAATTGTGTGATCGGGTCTGATATTGCTGAGATTGCGGATGTGGTTGAAGATAAGGCTGTATTGTTCCGTAAGAGTGATGTGAAGGATTTGACTGAGAAACTTCAGATGGTTTGTGATGATGCTGAGCTTGTGAAGAAATATAAGAGTGAGGCGGCTGATTATATTTGTAGTAAGTATGATTGGGATGATGTTGTGGATAGAACTTTGAAGTTGTATAGAGGGAAGAAGAAATAAAAAGGGGAGATTTTAATGCGTGCTTGTGGATCAATAGTGATTAGTGGTCTGGAAAATTGTAAGTTGGATTTTGAAAAAGAAATTAAAGTTAATGCTTATAGAGAAATTTTGGTAGGGGCAAAATTAAAACCTGCTGATGGTGGAGAAATAAAATTGTCTTTGGAATTTATGTATACTGACGACAAGGTGAAAAATGGTTATGAATTGCGAGATATTATTTATGAAATAGCACGACAGATTGTATATCAGTTTTTAGATAAACAAATTGATATTTTTAATATTAGTTTTTCGGAACCAAGTATTTCGTATTTAGGTGGGAGTAAAGTGATAGCTGTTGGATTTAAGGAAATTACTAGCATAAATGATGAGTCGGTAAAAACAGATATTAATGATCTGGAAATATCAATAGAAAATTATGACGAGAAGAAGCTATTAATGGTGAGTCAATTAGAAGAAAAAAGTCAGGTGTTAAGATATACTAATTTATATGAACGATTGAAAAATGTGTGCGGTGGTAACCAAATAGCAGTAACAAATAAAATTCGAGATAGGTTTTCGGATGAATATAATATAAAATGTGATAATGAAAATATAGATGTAGAGTATGCTGAAAAACATCGAAGAGCTAAATATCAAGATGATTTTACGTATTTACGTACGATGATTGCCCATGGTGGAAATGGTAATTATTCGGATGAAATTTATAGTAGATTGAGGAGAGATACTATAAAGATAGTGAAAGTATTGAATATATTGGAAAAAGAACAGGAAAGTGAAGATGATTAGAGTATTACAGTGTGTAAATGATATGCATAGAGCTGGTTTGGAAACGATGCTTATGAATTATTATCGAAATATCGATCGAACAAAGATACAATTTGATTTTTTGACACACAGACCAGGCAAGAGTGATTATGATGATGAAATTTTGAGTTTAGGCGGAAAAGTGTATTATGCACCAAGATTGTACCCTCAGAATTATCCAGCATATTTTAAATATATGAAAAAATTTTTTGCAGAACACCCGGAATATCAGATAGTTCATTCCCATATTGATTCTATGAGTTATTTACCATTGTTGGCTGCAAAGAAAGCAGGAGTTCCAGTTAGGATTGCACATAGTCATAATACATCAATTGATAAAGATTTTAAATATATTTTGAAACAGTATTTTAGAAAGAAAATTACAAAAGCAGCAAATTATTATTGTGCATGTGGTCAAGAGGCAGGAGAATTCTTATTTCCAGGAAAAGAATTTACATTCATCCCCAATGCAATAGAAGTAGATAAATTCTTATATAATAAGGAAGTAAGAGATAAAAAAAGAAAAGATCTTGGATTGGCAAATGAATTTGTTGTTGGACATGTTGGAAGATTAAGTTATCAGAAAAATCATGAATTATTGATTAGAATTTTTGATGAGCTTCATAAGAAGGATGCCAATACAGTGTTATTATTGATTGGTGTTGGAGAAAAGGAAGATGAAATTAGAAAACAAGTTCATGAATTGAATTTGGATGAATGTGTAAGATTTTTGGGAAATAGAGATGATGTGAATGAATTGTATCAAGCAATGGATGTGTTCGTGATGCCTTCGTTGTTTGAGGGAATTCCGGTGGTTGGAGTTGAGGCACAGTTTGCGGGATTGCCTTGTGTGTTTTCTAATAAGGTGCCGGTGGAAGTGAAATTTAGTTCAAAAACACAATTTGTTGGTTTGGATTCGAAATTAGAAGACTGGATAAAAGCTATTGAAAAATATAAAGGGACAGAAAAAAATATTGCTGCAGAAGATTTAGAAAATAGCCAGTATGACATAAAAAAAGCGTATGCAATATTACAAAATTATTATTTAGATATAGCAAGTAAGAAAGGATTATAAGATGGCAGGTCACAAAAGTATTAAAAGAATAATACATCGTTGTGCTGAAGAAGTAGATGCAACAAGAAGAATAGCGAGAGTTACTTCATTAAAAGAAGGACTTGAGACATTTAGAGCAAAAGTTGATATACAGATCATGAATAGAAATGGTTACTATGAAAATGAAGCTAGAAAAAATCATTTATTACGTAAACATGATATAATGTTACGCTATTATGAAAAGACATTTGGTGATTTCTTAGAAACATATGATTATAATCATGGGAATGAAGAATTACCTAAATCAGAATATTCAGATTGTATATGGGTTTGCTGGTGGCAAGGATTAGAACAGGCACCAGAAATTGTGAAGATTTGTGTGGAATCTATTAAGAAAAATGCCGGAGATCATAGAGTTATTATATTAACAGATGATAATTATAAGCAGTATGTAGATATTCCTGAATGGGTTGAAGAGAAGAAGAATAAAGGGATTATAAGTAGAACACATTATTCTGATATTTTACGATTAGCATTGTTAGCACAACATGGAGGAATGTGGATAGATTCTACATTTTATTGTACAGACAATGTATTAGATGACTATTTTAAATGGCCACTGTGGTCAATTAAAAGACCTGATTATTTTCATGCGTCTATTGCATCAGGATATTTTGCAAATTATTCATTTGCTTGTACTCAGGAAAATAGATGGGTATTTCAAACTATCTTAGATTTCTTATTAGAATATTGGAATAAAAATGATATATTAACGGATTATTTGTTTTTGGATTATTTGATTGTATTAGTTCAAAAATATGATGATAGAATTTCTGAAATATTTAAGAAAATAAATTCTAATAATTCACAGTGTGATGAATTATATAAAATTATGGCGGAACCATTTGATCAGGAAAAATGGGATGTTATGAAGAAAGATACGGCTTTGTTTAAATTGAGTTGGAAATATGAGTATCCTTTGGAGAAGGACGAGAAAGATACGTTTTATGGTAGATTAATGAAAAAACAGTTGGATTATTAATAAGGAGAATATTTATGAATGAGTTTTTAAAAAGTGATTTGTATAGATATTCAGGAAAGAAGAGCATAAAATCTTTTTTTGATTGTTATAGGAAAGAAGCAGGATTTAGATTTTCTGTAGCCTATAGGCTTATAAATTCAAAAGGTTTGGAAAAAATTGTTGGGATTTTTTTATGGGCAATTAGAAATAAACAATTAATACAAATTTCTAGGCATACAAAAATTGGTTATGGATTGTATATTAGTCATGGAGGTCCTGTTGTAGTAAATCCAACAACGATAATTGGTGATAATTGTAATTTATCTCAGTTTGTTACGATAGGATCTAACGAAGCAAAAGCAGCAGTGATAGGAGATAATGTATATATTGGGCCAAATTGTTGTATTGTAGAAGATGTTGAAATAGGAAATAATGTAACAATAGGAGCGGGTAGTGTAGTAACTAAAAGTCTTCCAGAGAATTCTACTTGTGCAGGAAATTATGCAAAAATATTGAATTTTAATAATCCGGGTCGATATATTCAAAATAAATATTTTTGTTAATATATGATTTACAGAAAGGGATATAATGAAAAAAATATTATTTGTAATGCCTTCTTTGGATAGTGGCGGAGCAGAAAAAAGTTTGGTAAATCTTTTGAATATTATAGATTTAGAAAAATATAGAATAGATTTATTGTTATTGAAGAAAGAAGGATTATTTTTACAGCAAGTTCCAAAGAAGGTGAATATTTTAGATACACCTATAGAATTAAAATATGCATATAAAATAGATAAAAAAATATTTAAATCATTTTTAGGTTTTAAATCTGGAATTTTGCGAGTAATTAGTACATTAATATGTAAATTTATTTATAAGGAGCATGCTAGACAGCAGAGATGGATCAAATATTATAAAAATTATTTATCCGAATTAAAGGGAAAGTATGATGTGGCTGTTGGCTTTTTGGAAGGTGATGCATCATATTATGTTATAGATAAAGTGGTAGCTGATAAGAAAATATTGTGGATACATAATGATTTTAATGAAATTAAAAAAAGTGAAAATGCAGGCATTTACGAAGAATATTTTAAAAAGGCTGATAAAGTAGTTAGTATTTCTGATAGATGTGTCAAAATTTTAAAGGAAAATTATCCAGATTTAGAAAATAAATTTATATATTTGCCAAATTTAACGTCAGGTAAATTATTAAAAAAATTATCAAATCAATATGAGGTGACAGAATTTAGAGATAATCAGTATAATCTTTTATCAATTGGACGTTTAACAAAACAAAAAGGATATGATTTTGCTATTGATGCACTCAAAATTTTAAAAGATAAGGGAATAAAAGTTCATTGGTGGATTCTTGGAGCTGGAGAACTGGATAAAGTATTGAGGAAACAAGCTAATGATAGAGAAGTAGATAAATTTATTACTTTTTTAGGATTAAAAGAAAATCCGTATCCGTATATTAAAAAATGTGATTTGTTAGTTCAGCCATCTAGATGGGAAGGAAAATCAGTAGTTTTAGATGAAGCAAAAATATTAGGGAAACCTATATTAGCTACGAGGTATTCTACAATAGAGGATCAGTTATTAGAAGGAAAAGAGGGATTGGTTGTAGAAATAGACCCTAAAGCAATTGCTCAAGGTATTAATATGTTAATAAATGATAAATTATTATATAGAGAAATACAAAGTTTTTTAGAAAGTAATAAATATGATAATGAAAAAGAGATTATAAATTACTATAAAATATTTGAAAATTAATAGTAATAGAATATTAAAAGAAAGGTTATAAGTACATAGAATGAAAACAATAACAGTGATAACACCGACATATAATAGGTGTAACACATTACATAGAGTGTATAACAGTCTTATTTCACAAACGTATAAAGATTTTGAGTGGCTTGTAATAGATGACGGATCTACTGATGATACAAAGGAGTTAATACAAAATTATATAAAACAAGATAAAATTGATATAAGATACTATTTTCAAGAAAATCAAGGAAAACATATGGCTTTAAATAAAGCTATGCAATTGATTGATAGCGAATATATAACAGTAATTGATTCAGATGATGAATTTTTGCCTAATTCCTTTGAAGTTTTTTTAAAATATTGGAATGAAATTGAGGATAAAAGCCTATATAAAAGTGTAACTTGTCGATCATATGATCCTATTTCTGGACAAGTTGAAGGAACAGCAATAAAAAATATGAGCGGGTATCATGATGCTAGAACGTTAGATGCTAGAATAAAAGAAAAAAATAAAGGCGAAAAATGGTCACTTGATAGAGCTTGTGTATTTAAAGAATTTCCATATCCAGATTTAAAAGGATATAATGGAGAATCCTTGCATTTTATTCCAGAAGCTATCGTGTTTGACGCAATGTCCAGAAAATATTATGAAAGATTTATTAATGAGCCTTTAAGAGGATATTATCATGATCAAGAAAATGCAATTACATCAAGGAGTAGTTCACGTAGTAATGCAAATTATTATTTATGGAGACATACATTGAATGATATATTAGATTATTTTTTTTATGATATATTATATTTTATCAAAGCAGCAGTAGGTATTACTTTTGATGGTATAGCAACAGGAAGATCATTAAAAACAATTTTAAAAGAATTAAAATTAAAAAGGATTAAAATATTAGTAGCTGTTTTATCACCTATGGGATATATATTAAATAAAATACGAAAAGAATAAAAATAAATATATTATGATATGTGTTGATTGAGTAGGGATAATAGGGAGATTAAAGCAAATGAATATGAATATAGATGAAATATTACTGAGTATAATAATTCCGGTATATAATGTCGAAAATTATTTAGAAAAATGTGTGGAATCAGTTCTGTCTAATAGAATATTAAGTGAAATAATATTGGTAGATGATGGGTCGACAGATTTGTCATCTAATATATGTGATTCATTAGCAGATAAATATCAGAGAGTATCTGTTTTGCATAAAGCTAATGGAGGGTTATCAAGTGCGAGAAATTATGGATTAAAGAAAGCCAAAGGAAGATATGTGGCCTTTGTGGATTCAGATGATTGGTTAGAACAAGGCGCTTATGATAAATTATTTAATTGTGTTAAAGAAGATATTGATATTTTGAAATTTTCATATTTTCTTGATTGCCCAAATGAAATAATATCAGTACATAATATATTAAAGGATGGAATATATGAAAGAGAAAGTATAGAAAAAAGTATATTGCCGTTAGCATTTGGTGGGGATAAATTGGCAGATTCAACAATTTCAAAAATAAATTTATCAGCGACATCCAATATTTATCGTCGAAAATTTATTGAAAATAATAGTTTAGAATTTGTTTCTGAAAGAGAAGTTGGAAGTGAGGATTTTTTATTTAATTTAGAGGCACTTATTTGTACTGAAAAAATACAAGTTGTAGATTTATGTTTATATCATTATGTGCAAAGAGAAGGAAGTTTAACAAAACAGTATAGGGGAAAAATGTATAATCAATATATAAAATTATGTAAATATTTATATGATTATATGATAGAAAAAAATTGTGTTAATGAGTATAAAGAATATTATCAGCATTTTTATAGTTGTCTTATGTATCTTTGCTTATGGAATGAATGCAATGAATATGCGCCTGGAACAAAAAAGGATAAAGTAAATAAAGTTAAAAGAATTTTAAAAGAAGATGATTTACAAACGAATATTAGAAAAATACGAGTAAGAGATTTAAAAAGTAAGATTTTAAAAAAATTAATTATACTGAGAGCAGCGAAAATAATATATAGATTAAAATCATCATAAGACGTATTCTTTTTATATCGATTTTTCTAGGAATGGTAAAAGACGACACCTGATCTATATAATGGTCTCATAAATTAAGACACTTTTTCGGACAGATCTTAATGAATCTGATATACTTAAATCAATACATAAGAAAGGATTCAGTGTCATGTCCAGAAAAAGAAGAAATTTTAGTGCAAAATTTAAATCAGACCTTGTGATCGAGCTACTCAAAGGAGAAAAAGATCTCAATACCTTAGCAACAGAAAACAATATTCAACCAAATCTTCTCCGTAACTGGAAAAGAGAATTCTTGAACAATGCTTCTGCTGTGTTTGACGACAAACGTGAGGAAAATCTCAAGGAAAAGCTTGTCGAAGAACGCAAGGAAAAAGCTGAGTATGCAAAAAAGCTTGGTCAGTTAACCATGCAGGTGGACTGGCTCAAAAAAAAATCTGAAGAAATTTGCGGACCTGACTACGAGAGTAAATTTAGTCCGAAACCTTTTGACGACTAAAGAACTTCCTGCTTCTGTTGGCGCAAGCTTACTTGATATCAACCGTACAAGTATTTATTACAAAGGATCTCCAGTATCTGATGATGAACTGGCATGTAAAGAGATCATTGATCATCTCCATACGGATAATCCAACCTGGGGTGCAAGACAGATGTCTGCACAATTAAAAGCCAGAGGATATAGAGTCGGTCGTCGGAAAGCCAGACGATATATGAATGAAATGGACATTCATCCAATCTATCCTAAGATGAATCTGTCTAAGCGTATG
>OLOG01000621.1_pt1 | contig 30188 bp, 26 predicted proteins | sample 1672351 | NCBI WGS metagenome assembly OLOG01 (sample SAMEA3136674, study PRJEB25190) | human gut metagenome | biome: human gut; feature: human-associated habitat; material: faeces | place: Austria | collected 2013 | reverse complement strand
CAGACACATGATCTCTTTTTATAATATTCCACCAATAATTTCCGTCTTCAAACTACAAATCACAACTTTACAATTCTTCCATCTGGATATATAATATTTTGGAAATATTTTTAGGAAAGCTGGTTTTTTTCATGTGTAGTAGAGATATGGATCGATGGATCCATTTTAATATGGCAATTGTTGGTGGATTTCTTGGTGGTTTCGCAATCCTTAACCATCATGAACTCTTTGGTTCTGCACAGACTTCGAATCTGATCTCTGTGTTTGCAGACTTTGCAGGACATCCGGATGCAAATTTTATCGTGCGTCTGATTGGTGTCTTTATTTATATGTTTGCATTGTCACTGACTGTGATCTTACCAAAATTTACAAGACTGCATCTTCCTTATGTCAGTCTTTTTATAGATGCAATGGCAGCCTTGATCGTTGCTTTTCTTCCATCGGATCTGAATGATTTCATTGCCCTCTATCCGTTATATTTTGCAATGGCAATTCAGTGGTGTTCCTTTAAGGGCGGGGATGGATTTACCTGCTCTACGATTTTCTCTACGAATAACTTACGTCAGTTTACGACATCTATGACAGAATATCTTTGCAGTAAGGATCCCGATGCGTTAAGAAAATGGAAATTTTTCGCTTCTGTTTTGCTTTGTTTCCATTTTGGTGTCATCGTTTCTTATTTATCCTGCAAGACCTTTGGACATATTGGTTCTCTTATTTGTTTTCTTCCCATCTTCAGTGGATTTTGTCTTGTCTGGACCAGAAAGCATTTTGTTGCTGTGAAACATTTTGTCTACCACTATCTGATCACACCAAAGAAAATCTCAGCTTATACTACAGAAAGTGAGTAATTATGGAAAATTTAATCTTTAGCTTAAACGCTACAGTTCCTGTCTTTTTAATGATGATCTTAGGACTTGTCTTTAAAAAGATTGGATGGATTGATGATGTTTTTGCATCAAAAATGAATAAGTTTGTTTTTATGATTCCATTACCTGTCTTGGTATTTGAGGATCTTGCAACGGTTGATTTTTCAAAAGTTTGGGATATCAAGTTTGTCCTGTTTTGTTTTATCGTCACTCTGATCAGTATCACAATCTCTTTCTTGATTTCTTGTTTGCTTGGTGATAAATCAATCCGTGGAGAATTTATTCAGGCAGCTTACCGAAGCAGTGCTGCCCTTCTTGGAATCGCATTTATTCAGAATATTTATGGAAATGCCGGAATGGCTCCTTTGATGATCATTGGAAGTGTACCGTTATATAATATGATGGCTGTCATCGTCTTATCTGTATTTAAACCTGGACAAAGTGGGCTTGACCGTACTGTTGTGAAAAAAACGATCAAAGGGATCGTGACAAACCCAATCCTGATTGGAATCGTTGCTGGACTTGTCTGGTCTGCATTAAAAATTCCAATGCCTGCAATCCCTAAAAAGGTTATTTCAAGCATTGGAAATGTTGCAACTCCAATGGGTCTGATGGCGATGGGTGCTACCTTTGATATCAAAAAGGCTTTTGGAAAGATCAAACCTTCCGCCATTGCTGCTTTTATGAAACTTGTTGGTCTTTGTGCTATTTTCCTTCCGATCGCAGTGAAACTTGGCTTCCGTACTGATAAGCTTGTAGCCATCCTTATCATGCTCGGTTCCGCAACAACAGTGAGTAGTTTTGTTATGGCAAAAAACATGGGACATGAAGGAACTCTTTCTTCCAGTGTTGTCATGTTAACAACGATGTTTAGTGCATTTACTGTGACTGGATGGCTTTATATTTTAAGATATTTTGCATTGATCTAGTTTTGACGATTGTGAAAATATTTACTAATTATTTAAAATCCAATGTGATCTGGTATTTTTCCATCCAGTAATTGACTTGCAGAAAATAAGCGATCATCTGAGGACCTGCCATCAGCTGTCCATACCATGGTTTGCCGTAGTCTTTTGGGCTGTCTAAGAATCGACTTAGTTTATACGCATCGATCAGTTCTTTGATCGGTGCTTCTTTTTTTGCCATGACTTTTAGAAGTTCTTCTGATAAAAGCTTTTCGTAGTTCGGATCATACGTCTTTGGATATGGACTTTTTCTTCGATATAACACCTCATCTGGCAGAATTCCTTCCCCTGCTGCTCTTAGCAATCCCTTGACCACACCATTTAGACATTTCAACTCCCACGGAACATTATAAAGATATTCCACGATCCTGTGGTCTGCAAACGGCACTCTTGCTTCCAATCCGCAGTGCATGCTGGTTCGATCCATACGGTCCATTAAAGTTACCATAAACCATCTCAGATTCAGATAAGAAATCTGCCTTCTTCTGGCTTCTGTCTGATCTTCTCCGTAAAGCTTTGGTGTTTCATTGATCGTCTTTTGATAAGCTGTTCTTGCATAAGATTCTAAATCCACTTTCTGTATGATATCATCATTTAGCAACATCTTTCTTGGCTGCATATCCATAGACCATGGAAAGATATCTGCTTTGAAACATTCCTCTTTATGAAACCATGGATACCCTCCAAAAATCTCATCCGCACACTCCCCTGTTAATGTTACTTTGTTGTATTTCACAACTTTCGAACAAAAATATAACATTGAAGATTCCACATCTGCCATACAAGGTAAATCTCTGGCATCGACCGCTTTATATAGATTTCCAATCATATTTTCATTGTCACATTCGAGGTATCTATGGTTTGTCTTTGCAAAATCCACCATCTTGTCAACCCACGGGCGGTCTTCGCTTGGCTGGAAGGCGTTTGATTTAAAATATCTATGATTGTTTACAAAATCAAAGGAAAATGTATTTAAATTTTTCCCTTCTTTCTGAAGCTTTTTCGCACAGATGGCTGTGACAAGACTGCTGTCAACTCCGCCGGATAAAAAGGTACTGATCGGAATATCGGATAACATCTGCATTTCCACGGCATCTTTTACTAGCCACCTTGTATGCTCGATCGTATCTTTTTCGCTGTCTGTGTGTTCTTTTGCTTTCAATTCCCAATATGCATGATCCTTCAATCCCTCATGATCATATTCCAAGAAATGTCCCGGAAGGACTTCATAAATATCTTTGAACACTCCTTTTCCATATGATTTTGCAGGTCCTAATCCAAAGATTTCACAGAGTCCTTCACTGTCAATGACTGGTTTCACTCTCGGATATGCAAACAAGCCTTTGATCTCTGATGCAAAGATCAAGGTTTCTCCCTGTTTGGTATAAAATAAAGGTTTCACACCTACACGGTCTCGGATCAGATACACCTTCTGCTTCTTTCCATCCCACAGGGCGATCGCAAAGATCCCATTTAACTGTTTGATATAAGAAATTCCATACTTGATATATCCTATTAATACAACTTCCGTGTCACTCGTTGTCGCAAACACTTCTCCTTCTTTGATCAGTTGTTCTTTTAATGGTTTCATGTTATAAATCTCGCCATTTAAGATGATTGCGTAGGTATTTCCTTCTTTCTTTTTACACATTGGCTGATGTCCCCTGTAAAGGTCAAGGATTGACAATCGTACATGCCCTAATGCACAGCCATTTTCCAAAAATATTCCTTCATCATCTGGACCTCTGTGGCGCTGAGCTTCATTCATTTTCCTTAAGATTTCATATTTTTCTTTCTCCGTTTTCTGATGATTATTTCCGGGATTTAGAAATCCTGCAATTCCACACATACATGCTACCTCTTTTTATTTTTTATGATCAATGAGAACCGGCTGATATTGTCTGCCTTTTATCGCCTGCAAGATCGTCGGAATGAGCAGTCTTGTATCCGCGATCATGGAGTTTGGCTTCTTTATCGGATCATCCTGTCCGAATGGTACAAAATAAATATGCTTATGATTTAGTAGATTCCCAATATTCTTAAGATTCATACCTAAAGCATCATTACTTGCCATAGAGATAACGACTGGTTTTTCATTCCGCAGTTGTGCTTTAGCTGCCATTAAAACCGGCGTGTCTGTGATCCCATTGGCAAGTTTCGCCATGGTATTTCCTGTACATGGCATTAAAACCAAGACATCAAGGCATCCTGTCGGTCCGATGATCTCTGCTTCTTCAATCGTTTTCATCGGTTCATTTCCTGTCATATCGTGTGCTCTTTTTACAAATTCCTCACCTTTTCCAAACCTGCATTTGATATGCTGGGATGTATCAGAAAAGATTGTCTGCAAGATTGCTCCTTCTTCTAATAAACGTTCAATCTGTTCAAAGGCTTTTGTATAAGTACAAAAGGAACCTGTCATTGCTACTCCGATTCTTTTATTTTTTAATACCATGTTTAATCTCTCCACTGATTTCTAAGACTTTTTTTGCCAGCATGATCCCAGAAGATTTTGGGGAATAAATACCTGGAAGACTTGGGCATAGTTTTGCACAGATTCCTAGTTTTTCCGCCATTTGATGGTTTGTTCCACCAGGATAGGAAGCAATATCTATGATGCAGGATTCTTTGGAGATCTTCCTGAGGATATCTTCTTTTAGAATCTGTTTTGGAACGGTATTAAAAATATGATCATACTGACAGATTCGCCGTTTTAGTTCCGTAAAATCCATAACCTCAAGTCCAAAAGATTTTGCAAGACTTCTTGCTGTTTTATTTCTGGCACAGACTGTTACCTGAGCATCCATTCCTTTTAATTTGGCTGCAAGGACTTTCGCACATCTCCCATAGCCAAGGACCAGACAACGACTTTTGTGAAGATTGATCGGCTGCATCTTGATCGCTTCCATGATCGCACCTTCTGCCGTCGCGATCGCATTGTAGATAGCGACATCATCCATTTTCATGAAGTCAAATGCTTTGATTTCTTTTTGTTCACATTCATGTCGAATTTCTTCATTGATGCATCCCCCAAATAAAATCTGTTCTTTCGTCATTTCTTGAAGCAGTATTTCTATTGACATTTTTTTGTTACCAGAACTTCCTGTAATCTCCCCGTTTTTTGAAAAAACAACGGGTCCAATCATGCACTTTGCTTCTCTTATGACATTTTCAAAAGATTTACCTTCCTTGCATTCTAAGCCTTCTTTTTTGGTTGCATATGTGATGACCTGATATCTTTGATTTTTTAGATAGTTGGCTAAATATACCTGTCTCATATCACCGCCGATGACGGCAAAATCATAAATCACAGTCTTTTTTCCTTTCTTTTTTCTTCTATTTAATATATGTGATTTTTATTCATTTTGTTCTTTTAAAAATACATCCATTTTCCCCCTTTAAAAATAAAAAAGTAGTGATATAATAAACTCAAGTGCATAGAAACACCTACAATACAGCAAGAGCTTCCACTACACTGGGAGCTCTTTTTGTGTATTTATATATTTTATACACAAAGTACTTCCGGTGTTATACCATAACATGCATAATATCTTAATGTTTTTTCAAGGAGGAACTTTTTATGAACACATTAACTGCAGAAAAAAGAGATTTGAAAACAAAGGCTAAAAAATTAAGAAAAGAAGGTTATGTTATCGGAAATCTGTTTGGCAGAGATATCGAAAATTCCATTCCATTGAAAGTTGATTCCCGTGAAGCCGCTAAATTCTTAAAGGATAACAAAAAAGGAGCTCATATTACTTTACTTGTTGACGGAGAAAATGTAGACGCCATCGTAAAAGAAATCGACTACAATGCCATGAAAAACGAAACAATGTTTATTAATTTCCAGGCATTAGTTGCTGACGAAAAGATTCACACAACTGCTGCGATCGAATTATTAAACGAAGATGCTGTACAGAATGGTATCGTTGAACAGTCCTTATCTGAAATCGAATACAAAGCATTCCCAGCTGATATCGTTGAAAAGGTTGAGATTGATTTAACACAGTACAATGTTGGTGATATGATCCATGTCAAAGACTTGCCATTAGCTGCTAACAGCAAGATCTCTCTTGTTACACCAGAAGATACTTTGGTTGTTAACATCGCAGAACCAGAAGTTGCACCTGAGGATGAAGACGAAGAAGCGGCTGAAGAATAAATAAATCAGTGAAAGAAAAGACTCGATTTTCATAATTAAAAATCGAGTCTTTTTATTTTGCCTTTTCTTTGATATCCTTTAAAAAATCCAGCATTTTTTCTCGGATGTTTTTCTCTGCATTCTGAGATCATCAGCTGAATCTTAAATTTAAAATCTTCAGATTCCAAGATCGTAAATGGATGTTCTTCTGTTACACAAACCGATAAATGTTCGCTCTCATATTGTGGATACGTTCCTGTAAATCCTTGTTCTTTCAGTTTTTTATCAACCTGTTCCCTGTATCGTTGAATCTTCTGATCGATTCTTTCTCCATAATTCCTTGCTGGATATGGATCAGAAGCATTGCAGACTTTCTCGCAGATCAATTCATATAAATCTTGTCTCTTTGGATCTTGCAGTTTCTTTGCAAGCGTCATCTCCATTCGTTTGGTTGGGTGCTTCTCATATTTATCAATCCATTTTAAATAATCTTTATCGCCTGCCTGCATAGCAAGATTTCTCATACACCATAGGCCTTCTTCGCTTTTCTCATACCATTCTTCTGGATCTTCATTGATTGGGAAATAGTAATAAAATGGTGCAAATTCGATCAATGACATAATTTCCATTTCTTGATCATTGCATACTTCTTCTCCTAGAAAACGGTATTTTTCACGGATCGTTCCGATCATATAGACTAGCTGGCGCCACTGCTCAGCTCCTTCTCTCCAGAAATGTCCGATTTCATGATACCGGTAACAGTTCGTATGTTCCATGATCTCATCAAACCACATTGTAAAAACACTTTCTTCTCCCTGATGAACGATCAACCCATAACGACCTTCTCGTTCTTCCAGTTGTGCCCACATCTCTCCTTCATAGTCTTTATCATATTTTCCAGAGATACGAAGTCCATGAAAACTTAGATAACACTCAATTGCATCGTTCATCATATATGGAACATATCCTGTTTGATTTTCATCTTTTTCTTCGACTTGAAGTTCAAACACTTGATATTCAAATATCTGCACAAGCAACTGTATGGATCTTGATATTTCTTCTAAATTTGTTTCAAAATAGTTCATACGGATTTCCTTTTCCTATTATCTATGTATTTTATTTATATTTCTGAATTTCATTTAAGAAACGTTCGCCATATTTCTGAAGCTTATGTTCTCCGACTCCATTAACTTCTAACATTTCCTCATCATTAGAAGGTTTCATCGTACTCATATGTACCAGTGTCTTATCGGAAAATACCATATATGGCGGAATTTTCTGTTCGGATGCGATCGCTCTTCGAAGTGCACGTAACGCCTCGAACAATTCTGTATCTCCCTCTGCAAGTGCTGCCACAGCCCCTGCTTTCTTACGTTTCTTCGTCTGAATCTTGCGTTCTTCTTTCTCTTTTTCGACTTCTTTTGGAATCTTGATCTCAAATTTCCAGTTATCGTCGATCTTAGTAATATCTGCAACGCTTAAAACCGGATATTCATCATCGGTCATTTCCAGATATCCATAAACTAACATTTCATTGATGATCTGTCGGATCCTTGCAATGCTTTCTGCTGCTAATGCTCCATACTTGGAATTCTCATCTAAATGACGGCTTAATACTTTCTGGCTCTTAGATCCTTTTAAAATGTCAACGATCGTAGATAATCCAAAATCTCTATAACAATTCCTAATACAATCAATGATCGCTTTTGCTTCCATTGTTGCATCAACTGTTTCAAATTCAGTCAGACAGTTTAAGCAATTTCCACAATAGCCACTTGTCTGTTCTCCAAAATAATTTAAAATATAATGGCGTAAACATTCTTTCGTATAACAATAGAACGTCATCTGACGAAGTCTTTCCCAATCTCTTTCCATCACGATCTGCTTTGTGATCGCATCTAATTCCTCATTCTCCTCTCCATTTTCGATCAGAAAACGATTAGTACGATTATCCACTGGCGCATAATATAAGATACATTCCGCAGGTTCTCCATCACGTCCTGCTCTTCCTGCTTCCTGATAGTAGCTTTCCATGTTCTTCGGCATATTATAATGAATAACAAAACGGACATCCGGCTTGTCTATTCCCATTCCAAAGGCATTTGTCGCTACCATGATCTGCTTTCTGTCATAGATAAAATCTTCCTGATTTTCCTTTCGTTCTTCATCCGATAATCCTGCATGATATCTTGTCACGGAGAATCCATCTTCTCTTAACTGATAGCAGACTTCCTCAACATTTTTCCTAGACAGACAGTAAATGATCCCGCTGCTTCCTGGCATTTTTTCTTCTTTTTCTTTTAAATAACTTAGTAATTCTCTATACTTATCCCGTGGGCGTTTTACTGCATAGTAAAGATTCTCCCGATCAAATCCTGTCGTTAATACAAATGGATCTCTCAAATTCAAAATATCCATAATATCATCCCTGACTTCTGCTGTCGCTGTTGCTGTATATGCAGTCAGTACAGGACGATACGGAAGTTTCTTTAAAAATTCCAGAATTTTTAGATAACTTGGTCTGAAATCCTGCCCCCACTGAGACACACAATGTGCCTCATCAACTGCCAACATTGATATCTTCACTCCACTATTTAGCGCAAAATTGATAAAACCTTCTGTTTCCAAGCGTTCTGGTGCCACATAGATGATCTTGTATCTTCCCTGCATCGCATATTTTAATGCGGTATGATACTGTCCCTGTGTCAGAGAACTATTTAAAAATGCAGCATGAATTCCTGCTTGATTCAGTGTCCCAACCTGATCTTTCATCAGCGAGATCAGTGGTGAGATCACGAGTGTGATCCCATCCATCATCAACGCCGGAATCTGAAAACAAAGAGACTTTCCTGCTCCTGTCGGCATGATCCCTAAGACATCCTGTCCATTTAATGCGGCTTCGATCAACTGTTCCTGCCCTTTGCGGAATTCATCATATCCAAAGTATTGTTTTAATAATTTCTTTGCTTCTTGTATCTTGCTCAAACCTGTCACTTCCTATTGTTTTCTTTGTCGTTCTTATTTCTCGTTTTCATTTCTGATTATCGTTTATTATACAGTGAAAATATGGAAAAGTAAATTAAAATTGTAAATTTTATACTCCAATGATCAAACTGCCAGCGACATGGATCAAACCTGCAAGTACCATCACCACAATCGGGTCTTTCTTTTTTCCGATCAGTAAATACATACACAAAAGAAAAATCCCTGCCTGCAGCCAGTTGATATGACTCCATGCCACCGTATTTCCTTGAAACACTGCCTGTGTAAAGATTGTGATCCCTGATGTTGCGATCAAAGCGATCACCGCTGGTCTTAATGTATTTAAAACCGCCTGCAGTCCTTCCATATGCCGGAATCTCACATAGATATAGGCTATGATCGTAACGATCACACAGGATGGAAAAACACAACCGATCGTTGCACTGACAGCTCCCGGCCATCCTGCGATCCTTGTACCTACGAAGGTTGCCGCATTGACCGCGATCGGTCCTGGTGTCATCTGTGAGATTGTCACAAGGTCTCCAAATTCGGATATGGAAAGCCAGTGATGTAAGGATACCACCTGCTGCTGTATCATCGGCATTGCTGCATATCCTCCTCCGAAGCTTAAGGCACCGATCTTTAGAAAGCTTAAAAATAATTGAAGATAGATCATTTCCCGCCTCCCATTTTCTTTCTTTTTAACACATATTGCAGAATCCCTATCCCAATACATGTAAGAATAATATAGATCACACTGATATTTAAGACATAATTCGCAATAAATGCTGCTGCCATGATGATCGCAAGTTCTACTCGATCCTCTTTTTTACTCTGCCCTTTTGCCATCTCATAAACCACACTGATAATAACTGCCGCAACACCTGCCTGCATTCCTGCAAGCATTGATGAAACAATCTTGTTATCTCGAAAGATTTCATAAAACACGGAGATCACGGATATGATCACAAACGGCGGCAGAATCGCTCCTAAGACACTGACCAATACCCCTGAGATTCCTGCCAGTTTATACCCAACAACGATCGCTCCATTGACTGCAATCGGCCCTGGTGCCGACTGTGCGATTGCAACCAGATCAAGCATTTCTTCTTCCTCGATCCAGTGATACTCATTCACAAACTTTCTCTGAAGCAGGGAGACGATCACATAACCGCCTCCAAATGTAAATGCACTTAAATAAAATGTCTGCACAAATAAATGAAGTAATTTTTTCTTTTTTCCCTGTACTTTTTCTTCCATTTTACAATTCTTTCATTTTTATGCTGGTGCAAACTGGCTGTTATATAATCTGGCATACGCACCATTTTTCGCTAAAAGTTCTTCATGTGTTCCCTGCTCTAAGATATGACCATTTTCCATAACAAGGATCACATCTGCATTCTGGATCGTTGATAATCTGTGGGCTACGATAAAGCTTGTTCTTCCTTTCATCATCGTCTCAAATGCTCTCTGAATTCGGATCTCTGTCATCGTATCGATGGATGATGTCGCTTCATCTAAGATCAGCATTGGAGGAAGGCTTAACATGATTCTTGCGATACAAAGCAGCTGCTTCTGTCCCTGAGAAAGATTCCCACCACCCTCTGTGATGATCGTGTCATAACCTTCTGGCATTCGCTCGATAAATCCATGGGCATTGGCTTCTTTTGCTGCCTTGATCATCTCTTCCTCGGTTGCATCTGGCTTTCCATAGCAGATATTTTCACGGATCGTTCCCGCTTTTAACCATGTTTCCTGCAGAACCATTCCGTAACTTGATCTTAAACTTTCTCTTGTAACATCACGGATATCGTCTCCTTCAACCTTGACCGCTCCTGCATTGACATCGTAAAAACGCATTAGCAGATTGATCAATGTCGTCTTTCCACATCCTGTCGGTCCAACGATTGCGATCCTCTGCCCTGGTTCTACTTTCAAATTAAAGTCCTGAATCAAAGGTTTGTCTTCTACATAAGAGAAATCCACATGCTCTAATTCTACATTTCCTTTGACATTGTTTAACACTTTTGCATCTTCGGCATCAGGGATCATTGGTTCTTCATCTAATAACTCAAAAACTCGTGCTGCGGAAGCTAAGGAATTCTGGAATTCTGTGATAACCCCGGTGATCTCATTAAATGGTTTTGTATACTGATTTGTATAACTTAAGAAACTGGATAACTGACCAACACTGATGCTTCCACGAATCACAGACATACACCCTGCGATCGCAACTCCTGCATAGATTCCTGAATACATAAATCTCGTTGCTGGATTTGTGATGGATGAGAAAAATGTTGCTCTTAGAGAATAATATGCCAGATCATCATTGATCTGGTCAAATTGTTTCTGTGCTTCTTCTCCATGGTCAAACACTTTGACGACCTTGATATTTCCTAGCATTTCATTGACAAACCCTGTCATCTTTCCTCTGGTCTGTGACTGTTTCTGGAACATGTTGAAGCTTCGTTTAGAAATAAAGCTTGCGATCAGGAAAGAAAATGGACTCAACACGACAACAACCAAAGTGATCCATGGATTGATCCCAAGCATAAAGCAGATCGTTCCAATGATCGTGATCACCCCAGTAAATAACTGGGTAAATCCAAGCAGTAATCCATCGGTAAACTGGTCGATATCTGTGACGATACGGCTGATCAGGTCTCCTGAGGAATGTGCATCCACATAAGATAATGGGAGCTTCTGCAAATGTTCAAATGCCTGAATTCTTAAGTCTTTTCCTATCTTATAGGTAATCTGATTGTTGACATGATTCATCAGCCACTGAGCTGCTGCCGTCAGTAAGATACAGATCACAATTGTTTTTATAATACCGATCAATCTGGTAAAATCAACATTTCCCTTTGATACAAGGCAGTCTACCCCTTGTCCAGTCAGGATCGGAACATAAAGTGTCAACGCCACACTGATCACTGCCAGTAGCAGAGATGTAAAGATCAAGAGTCTGTAAGGCTTCATATATTCCATGATTCTTTGTAATGTCTTTTGTTTTTTCTCTTTCTTCATGGTCTTATGCCTCCTCTCCTGTCATCTGTGATGCACAGATTTCTTTGTATACTTTATTTTCTTTTAATAACTGAGCATGAGTTCCGATTCCTGCGATCTTTCCGTCATCTAATACTAAGATATGATCTGCATTGCGGATCGTTGAAACTCTCTGAGATACAAGAAATACGGTCATGTTATCCGTATCTTCTTTGATTGCTTTTCTTAGTCTTGCATCGGTTGCAAAGTCAAGTGCAGATGCACTGTCATCCAAGATCAAGATCTCTGGTTTTCGAACCAAAGCTCTTGCGATCGTTAACCTCTGCTTTTGTCCTCCAGATAAGTTTCCACCATTTTGTTCGATCATCAGATCTAATCCCTGTGCTTTCTGATCTACAAATTCTCTTGCCTGTGCGGTATCCAGTGCCTGATAGATTTCTTCATCTGTGGCATCTTCTTTTCCCCACTTCATGTTATCTCTTAAACTTCCTTCAAATAAAGAAGCTTTCTGTGGAACAAATCCAATCTTCTTGCGGATATATTCTGGTTTTAATTCTTTCTCATCCACTCCACGATATAAGATCTGTCCGGATGTCGCATCATATAATCTGGCGATCAAGGATACCAAGGTACTCTTTCCTGATCCGGTACCACCGATCACACCGATCGTCTCTCCTTCTTTCACTGCAAAATCAAATGGATGGATCGTCTCTTTTCTTGATCCATAATATGCAAAAGAAGTATCTTTAAATTCAAGGATTGGTGTCTCTTTCTTTTCTTTGGTTTCTGTTTTTCCTGTTTCTTTCATGGATGGCTCTAATGCAAAAATCTGGTCGACACGGTCAAGACTTGCAAGTGCTCTGGATAAAATGATCAAGAGATTTGCAAGTTTTACAAGTTCCACAAGAATCTGGGACATATAGTTGATCAGCGCAATGATCTGTCCCTGTGTCAGATATCCTAGATTGACCTGTCTTCCGCCTGACCATAAGATCGCGATGATTCCTAAATTGATGATCACGTAAGTCAGCGGATTTAGCAATGCTGAAATCTTTCCAACGTGAATCTGTTTTTTGTAAAGTTCTCCACTTTGTGCTCTGAAATTCTCTTCTTCGCTTCTTTGTCTGTTAAATGCACGGATTACACGGATTCCGAGCAGATTTTCTCTGGTGCTTTTTAATACTTCGTCGACCTGTTTCTGTACTTTCTTGTACTTCGGCATCGTGATCCATAAGATCAGTCCAACAACCACTGCCAATGCTGCGATCGTAAATACAAAGGAGATCGCTGCCTTATGATCGACCGTAAATGCCATGACCATCGCACCAAATACAACGAATGGTGATCGCAGGAACAAACGCAAAAACATATTGACTCCATTTTGCACCTGATTGATATCATTACTCATACGGTTAATAAGTGTCGAAGTTCCAAGCTGATCAATCTCCTGGTAAGCAAACTGGTTCATATGTGCAAACAAGTCACTTCGCATCGCTTTTCCTGTATACACGGCTGATCTTGCTGCAAAATACTGTGCGGTAATGGAAAATGAAAATCCTATGATTCCAAGCAAGATTAACAATGCCCCCATCTTCCATAAATATGAACTATCCTGATGTCCGATTCCGACATCGATCATACTGGCAACCACTAATGGTACAAACAATTCAAAACTTGCTTCTAACATCTTAAATACTGGTGCAAGGATTGTGACTTCCAAATGTTTCCTTAAATATCCAAGTAAACGTTTCATAGTTTTCTAACTCCTTCTAATTCTGTCTTACTTAGTATACACCATTCTATCTTTCTTTCACAGAATTTTTCATACTGACTATGTGAAGTTCTTGTAAAACCGCTACTACTTCTTAAAAAGTAAAAAAGAATCCTGTAAAGCAAGAAAAGACCGCACGAAGCCAGGTAACATGCTCCGTGCGGTACTGGGGATGATTTATGGTTCAAAAAGAGTTATTTGTCTTCTTGAACTGAACAATATCCTTGTGGGTGGCTGCTGTGCCATTTCCATGCAGATGCAATGATCTCTTCAAGATCTGCATGTTCTGGTTTCCAGCCAAGAATATTCTTCGCTTTTTCACTGGAAGCGATCAAGACAGCCGGGTCTCCAGCTCTTCTTCCTTCTTCCACAGCCTTGATTGGCTTTCCTGTCACTTTTCTGGCTGTTTCGATCACTTCTTTTACGGTAAATCCAACACCATTTCCAAGGTTGAAGATATTACTTTCATTTCCTTCCATTAAGTATTTCACTGCCAGAATATGTGCTTGTGCAAGATCTGTTACATGAATATAGTCCCTTACACAAGTTCCATCTTTTGTATCATAATCAGTTCCAAAGATACTGATTGCTTCTCTTTTTCCATTTGGCACCTGTAAGATCAATGGAATCAGATGTGTTTCTGGATTATGATCTTCTCCGATCTGTCCGCTTACATGTGCTCCACATGCATTAAAGTATCTTAAAGATACATAACGAAGTCCGTGAGCACGTCCAACCCATTTAAACATTTTTTCCATGGAAAGCTTTGTCTCTCCATAAGTGTTGGTAGGTTCTGTGCGGTCTGTCTCCACGATCGGTACCTTTTCTGGTTCGCCATAAGTCGCTGCTGTTGAGGAAAATACGATCTTATCGATGCCATGTTCTACTAAAGACTGCACCATTGTTTTTGTTCCACAAAGGTTATTGTCGTAATATTTTAATGGATTTACCATACTCTCTCCAACTAGGGAGTTTGCCGCAAAATGAATGACTGCATCAATATCTTTTTCCTGATCCAGTACACTGTCTACAAAGTCTTTATCTCTTAGATCTCCTTTATAAAACTTTGCCTGTGGATGAACTGCCTCGATGTGTCCTGTTTCCAGATTATCAATGATCACAACTTCTTCTCCAGCATCGATCAGTTCGTATACTGTATGAGAACCAATGTATCCAGCGCCACCTAATACTAATATTTTCATCTGTTACTTCCTTTCTGAAATTTTTACCATTTTAGCATTGCCTTGCATTCATTTATCTTATTACAAAGTTGAAATAAATCGGTCAAATGCTTTTCTTCCTTCTTCATTGCATTTATAAACTCCAGCATCTTCCAAAACTTTAACAAAGACTTGTCCGATTTCTTCTTTTAAGATGCCTTCTACATTCTCTTTGTTGATATCTTCATATTTTTCTTTGATCTCAGTAACCCATGGTGCATGTTTCTTAAGGTCTTCATACTGACTGACATCTTCGTCCTTCACAAGACATTCGCTTAGATGTTCCATCTCTGCTTTTAATCTGGATGGAAGCACGGCAAGTCCCATAACCTCGATCAGTCCGATATTCTCTTTCTTGATATGATGATACTCATTGTGTGGATGGTAAAGTCCTAATGGGCATTCTTCGGTTGTGATATTGTTACGAAGTGTCAGATCCAGTTCGTATACCTCACCTTTTTTACGTGCGATCGGTGTGATCGTATTGTGTGGTTCTCCATCTGTCTCGGCAAAAATGTATGCCTCTTCATCGGTGTATCCACGCCATTTTTTCAAAATATGATCTGCAAGATCGATCAAACGTTTCTCATCTTTGCTCTGAATACGGATCACAGATAATGGCCAGTGAACGATTCCTGCCTTCACATCCTCATATCCTGGGATTGTAAATTCTTTCTCGATTTCTGCTCGTTCCATAGCAAATTCATAATGACCGCCTTGGAAATGATCATGTGTTAAAATGGAACCTCCAACGATCGGAAGATCGGCGTTAGATCCAAGGAAATAATGAGGGAACTGTTTTACAAAATCAAATAATTTTGTAAATGCTGCCCGGTCGATCTTCATTGGTACATGCTGTCCGTTAAATACGATACAATGCTCGTTGTAGTATACATATGGAGAGTACTGGAATCCCCATTTGCCTCCATTGATCTCGATCGGCATAATTCTGTGATTTTGTCTTGCTGGATGATTGATCCTTCCTGCATATCCTTCATTTTCCATACAAAGCTGACACTTTGGATAAGAACTTTGCTTTGCATTTTTCGCTGCTGCGATTGCTTTCGGATCTTTCTCTGGTTTGGAAAGATTGATCGTGATATCGATATCTCCGTATGGACTGTTTACTTTCCATTTCATATCTTTTTTGACGCGGTCTCTTCGGATATAGTTCGTATCCTGGCTGAATTCATAGAAAAATTCGGTTGCTTTCTTTGGACTTTCTTCATAATATGTACGGAATTCTTTGATGACCTGGCTTGGCTTTGGTGTCAGGATTCCCATTAATTTTGTGTCAAATAAGTCTCTTGTCACGATGTCATCACTTTTGATGATATAGCGATCGTAAGCTGCATCTGTCAGACGATCTAAAATCTCTGGCAAAACAATTTCTTCGCCTGTGATATCTGGATCATCGTACTCATCGAAACGAAATACTTCCAGATACTGATTGATCGTATATGTTTCATCTTCTGGCTCAATTAATTTTTTATCTAGTCCGTAAGTTACAAGTTTTTTGATATCTTTTTGCAAATCCATCTTATTCCACCTCAAATCGATACGTTGTTATTGCTTCGTATTCTTCGCCTTTTCTTAAAATTACCTTTGGTTCTTTTTCTATATGTATGGAGTTTGGTAAAAACTGGGCTTCTAAGGCAACACCATCTCTGTTTTCATATGGCTTTCCGCCTTTTCCATTGCATCCTCCAGAAAGGAAATTGGCTGTGTATACCTGAATGCATGGAAGTGTTGTTGTCATTGTCATTTTTCTTCCAGTTTCTTTGTCATATAGAACCAACTGATCATCTTCATCTTTTACCATGAAAGAATGGTCATAACCTCCAGCAAGTTTTAACTGTTCATGATCGTCGTTGATCCGTTCTCCGATCTCATGGAACTCTTTGAAATCAAATGGTGTATTTTCTACGTTTAAAAATGTTCCATTGGCAAGACAGTTTTCATCTCCGCATGCGATCTCATCTGCTTTGATCTTCATCTCATGATGATAAATCTTGTCTTGTCCAGCAGATAGATTAAAGTAAGAATGGTTTGTGATATTGATCAATGTATCCTGATCAGATACCGCTTCATATTTCATCTTTAATGTATTATCACAAAGCAGATAACTTACCTTCAAATAAAGACTTCCTGGATATCCCTCTTCCATATCTGGAGAAAGATAAATAAAACGGATTCCATCTTTTATAACTTCGTAATTAAAAAGCTTCTGGTTAAATCCAACCAATCCACCATGATGTGAGTTTGGACCTGCATTTGCTGCAAGTTTGTATGTCTTTCCATTCAATTCAAACCCGGCATTTCCGATTCGATTTGCCACACGTCCTACGATTGCTCCCATATAACTTCCATCATGATGACAGTCTTCGACATTCTCAAATCCAAGAACGACATCTCCAAAATTACCATCTCGGTCTTTTGTAAATACAGATAACACATGGCATCCTAAATTACTTACGATCACTCTAAGTTGTTCATTTTTTATTTCAAAAAGGCAAACACCGTTGTCTCTTTCTTCGATTTTCTTTACTTCTATCATCTTATAATACCTTCATTCCTCCATATGGACGTACTTTTAGTACATGACAAGCACCTTCTCCAAAGACATGTTCCACACTTTTTTTGTACATACCTACAATATCATCTGGAACAAATGCCTGGATCGTTCCTGCAAATCCACCACCATGTACACGGCTGACTCCTTTATCTCCAAGACAAATATCGCTGATCGCAAGACCAATAGATTCGCTCTGATTTGTAAGATCATGGCTTGAATATACATTTTGTAAATATTTAAAAGATGAATCTCCTGATTCTTTGATCAGTTTCTTAAATGTTTCAAAATCCCCATCTTCTAAAGCTTTGACCTGTTCATCCACACGTTTATTTTCTTCAAATAAATGCATCGCACGAAGAACTGCACGGTCTCCTAAGATTTCTCTGATCTTTGGAAGATTTAAGTAAAAATCATCTTTGTCTACTTCTCTTAATACTGCTTTGTCAAAGAAATTTGCAACTTTTTTCATCTCTTCTGGAATTGCTGCATAATCATCCGTAAGATCTGCATGAGATCCTTTTGTATCCACGATGCAAAGACTATGTCCATATTCTTCAAAGTCAACGTCAACTTTCTTGATCACAGGTTTTTTTGGATCTTTGAAATCGATATTGATCAATCCTCCAACAGAAGATGCCATCTGATCCATCAATCCACAAGGTTTCCCAAAGAATTCGTTTTCTGCAAACTGTCCTGCCTGTGCTAAGAATACTGGGCTGATCTCCATATTATTGTATAAACCAGATAAAATATTACCGATCAGTACTTCAAAAGCTGCGGAAGATGACATTCCTGCTCCATTTAATACATCACTTGTGACATACGCTTCGAATCCACCAATCTTGTATCCTTCTTCTTTTAATTTGTATGCAACACCTGCGATCAGTGCCTGTGAACTTCCTTCTTTGACATCTTCTTTATCCAGATGTTCTAAATCTACTTTAATACGATCATATCCTTCGGATTTCAGATCGATCACGGCTTCCTCTAATGGTGCCACGATCGCAATCGCATCTAAGTTAATGGATGTTGCAAGGACTTTTCCAAACTGGTGATCCGTATGATTTCCACCAACTTCACTTCTTCCTGGTGCACTGTAGATTTCTACTTCTTTTTCTCCATAAAGTTTCTTAAATTCTTCTAATGCTTTTACATATCGTTCCTGCTGATATGTGAGTACTGCTTCATCTACGTAAATATCTTTTAATAAGTCGTTGTGTTTTCCTTGTTTAAATTCTTCGATCAATGTTTGAATGTTTGTTGCCATGTTTTCTTTTCCTTTCTTTTTTCCTTTATTTATGATCCATCTTTTTTGTCCGATTACTTTTGGTAAATTTATAGTAACACTTTTTAGTAAATTTTGCAATATCTTTTTACTAAAATATTTACCAAATTTCCTTGGTCATTTTTAGTAAACTTTTATCACGAGTTTATCTTTTGTTTTTACTTAATATTTGTTATAATGAGTAAATAATGAAAATATAGGAATAGAAAGGATATCTATCATGGCTACGATCAAAGATATTGCCGAGAAAGCGAATGTTTCTTCTGCGACTGTTTCAAGAATCTTAAATCAAGACGATTCTTTAAGTGTTACCGAACAAACAAGAGAGCGTGTCTTAAAAATCGCAAAGGAACTTCATTATATAAAGAAAAAAAATGTAACTAGTAATATTAGTAAAAATACATCAACTGATACTGTTATTGGAATTTTCCAGTGGTATTCGATGTTTGAGGAACTCGAAGATCCTTATTATCAATCCATCCGTGTCGGCATTGAAAAATACTGTGCCAACCACCAGATTGATGTGATCCGCTGTTTCCATAGTGATTCTAACTACAAAGAATTGTTAAAAGGTGTCAATGCATTGATCTGTATTGGTAAATTCAATGAAACACAGATGGAATCATTTACTTCGATCACACCGAATGTCATCTTTCTTGATATGAAGACTGCAAGAATTCAGTCTACTACGATCTGTCTTGATTTTAAACAGGCTGTAGTCGATGCGCTGGATTATCTATCAAAAGAGCTCGGACACAAAAAGATTGCTTATCTAGGTGGAAAGGAATATCTTCAAGATGATACCATTTATTTTGAAGAACGCAAGGAAACTTTTATTCAGTATTGCGAAAAACATGATATCATTTACAAACCATATCTTATGGAGCAGGAATTTTCTGCGGAATCAGGTTATGTAATGATGAGTGAATTGATCAAAGAAAACAACCTCCCTACTGCTGTATTTGCAGCCAGCGACCCAATCGCTCTTGGTGCGATCCGTGCTTTGTATGAGAATGGACTAAAAGTTCCTGAGGATGTTTCTGTGATGGGATTTGATGATATCAGTGTTGCCTGTTTTTCAACTCCACCATTAACAACAATTCATGCACCTGCTGAATTTATGGGTGAGTATGCGGCACATTTTATTTGTACGATGGCTAAGGGAGAATTTATGGAATATCAGGTGCCAGTAAGGCTTACATTGCCTTGTGAATTAAAAATTCGCAAGTCTTGTATACAGCCTAAATTATAATTTTAAATCAGGACCACCCGTCCAACGGGTGGTTTGCTCTAGGGCTATAAGCCCTTATGACTACTAGGCCAGCGTCTCAAGGCGCTGGCTTTCTCTTTCAGCTGTTGAAATCCTGTTAACACAGCCTTCCAACAGCTCCGTTCAAGCCATATTGCTCTTGACTCGTCGCTACCCCTTAAGGGGTATTGTTACTACTTGGCATTAACCCTTAAAAGGGTCTTCATATTCTTTTACACTTAACCTATCCATTGCAATGTCATGTTTTTCTTGCTCTTGAATATATTTTTTTATTGTAGCCTCATTTAATCCTACTGTGCTTACATAATATCCTTCTGCCCAGAAATGACGGTTTCCAAATCTATACTTTAAATTTGCGTGTCTATCGAATATCATAAGGGCACTTTTTCCTTTTAAATATCCCATAAACGAAGATACACTAATTTTCGGTGGAATACTTACTAGCATATGTATATGATCTGGCATTAGATGTCCTTCTATAATTTCGACACCTTTATAACTACACAATTGTTTAATAATATCTCTTATATCCGCTTTGTATTGATTGTAAATTACTTTTCGTCTATACTTTGGTGTGAAGACGATATGATATTTGCACATCCATTTCATATGTGCAAGTGAATATTCTTTCTTCGCCATAAATTACCTTTCCTTTCTACAATATAGCCTGAACAACTTTATTGTAAACCGAAAGGTAATTTTTTTGTATAACAATCGACGCGCACCCGCATAGCGGGTGGTTGTATGTGGAGTGGAATTCCATTTTTCGGAGCTACGAAAAACTCCATTCCACTCCACAGGCTAAAGCCCATAATCTAAAGACAGCCAGATGGATGAAATCTGGCTGTCTTTTTGTGTTCATTTGTAATTTTCATTATAATTTATATCCATCATGTTATTAAAACACAATTTCCATAATTTCTGTTTCTAGATCAATTGGTCCTTCTTTTAACAAATTAACTTTTATTTTATCTTTCTTTGTTGGAATTACTACTGGAGTCTTAACATTGCGTTCATCATAGATTAATGTTTTCAGATCAAAATATCCGATCACATCTCCTGCCTGAACATGATCTCCAACTTTTTTCTCCAGATGGAAATAATCTTTCTCATAATTTACTGTGTCCAAACCGATATGAACCAACACTTCTACCCCTTCTTCAGAGATAAATCCCACTGCATGTCCTGTATCTACCATTGCACCAATTTTTCCTGTAACTGGAGCATATATTTTATTGTCTGTTGGTATGATCACACACCCATCTCCTAATATTTTTTTTGAGAAGATTGCATCCTTCCCATAAGATAATTTTCTAACAACACCATCAACAGGTGCATAAATTTTTATTTTCTTCATTTCTCTACCTCATTTAACTTCATACTAATTGCCATATTTTATAACCAATTTCTCCATGCATTGAACTCGAAACACTTCAATTAATGGTCCCATACAAAAAGCTGTAATAATTGTTGCAACTCCTACGATACTTCCAAATGAAAATCCAATTGCCACACAAATCACATCTGTCAAAACTCTGGCTGCTTTAAAAGGTATTTTTCTATTACTTATTTTTTCAATGATCACACCAAATGCATCATATGGTGCAATTCCCATATCTGCTTCCATGTACATCGCTGCTGCAAAGGAACACATAGTAACTGCAAAGATCATCAATAGAATTCTGATCTGCATGGATAGCATCTCTGGCTGCCCAAGACATTTTGTCAAAACAAACACTCCAAAATCTGCGATATATCCGATTCCAGCCATATTCACGATAGTCCCAGCCCCTATGCAGCTTCTTCCTTTCCATAAAACAAATATAAAAAGCATAATATTAACAAGCAGCTGATATGTTCCAAAACTGATATTCAAAAATCCACTTACTCCAAGATTCATGCATGTAAATGGATCTGTTCCAAATCTTGACATTCGAAGGATTGCCACAGCAATCCCCATCAATAGATTTCCCAGAAGCATCATTATAATTTTCATAGTTCTTGTATTCATTATTTTTCACCATGAAGTAAATAAATCTTAGACCAGAAATCTGTACATGTCTCTCCACCATCTAAAACTTGTCCAGCAGATGGATCTGTAGTGATCATTCCAGCTTTCATAAGTTCACGTCCAGAATATACTCCATCAATACCTTCTATTGTATATTCCATTTTTTCATCCAATCCATGAAGACGTAATCGACGATATGGACAGTTCACATCATTTAAAATCTTATAATATCCCATGATCGCATCTTTTTTGTCTTCTGATACGACTATCCATGCCGCAATATTTCCTTCAAACGGACTTAGCAGGCGATAAAATGTTCCCTTCTGAATCAAGCCTCGATACTGTTTTACAAATTCTACCTGCTTTTTAATTTCTTCTTGTTCTTCTTCTGATAATTTTGCAATATTTAATTCGTAGCCAAATGCTCCAAAATATGCGACATTCGCTCTTGTAGATAATGGTGTATTTCGAAACAACTGATGATTTGGTGTTACCGATACATGAGCACCCATACTGCTTAATGGATATGCCATGCTTGTTCCATATTGAATCTTAATACGCTCAACCGCATCACTATCATCACTTGTCCATGTCTGTGGTGCATAGTAAAGCATTCCTGGATCAAAACGTCCTCCTCCACTTGCACAGGATTCAAACAAAATTTCTGGAAAACGTTTTGTCAGACGATCATAAAGATCATATACGCCAAGAATATAACGATGAAAAATCTCTCCTTGCTTATTCGCCGCCCATCCTTTACTGAAACATTCTGTGATACTTCGGTTCATATCCCATTTTATATAAGATACTTTTGCATCTGCTAATAATTTTTCCATCTGATCATAAATGCAATCAACAACTTCTTTTCTTGAAAAATCTAATACAAATTCATTTCTTCCATGTGAACATTTCCTTCCTGGAGTTTCGATTCGATAATCTGGATGTTTTCGAAACAGATCACTGTTTTCGTTTACCATTTCTGGTTCAAACCATAATCCAAACTTCATTCCACATTCTTCTTCAATTCGCTTGGATAATCCTGAAATACCATGTTCTAATTTATTTAAATTGGCAAACCAGTCCCCAAGTCCTTGTTTATCATCATTTCTTGTTCCAAACCATCCATCATCTAAAACAAACATTTCGATTCCAGCTTTTTTTGCAGATTTTGCGATCTCCACGATTGTATCTTCATTAAAATCAAAATAAGTTGCTTCCCAGTTATTGATCAAAATCGGACGTTCTTTATCTCTCCAGTAACCTCTGGCCAATCTTGTACGGAATAATTTATGGAATGTCTGACTCATCCCATTTAATCCATCTTCTGAAAATGTTATGATTGCTTCTGGTGTCTGGAAAGATTCTCCTGGCTCTAAATGCCATTGAAATCCCATTGGATGAATTCCCATAAGTATTCTTGTCACATCATAGGTATCAACTTCTGCCTGCATTAAGAAATTACCACTATATACAAGACTCATACCAATGACATCTCCCTGGAATTCATCCGCAGATGGTCTTTTTAACGCAATAAATGGATTATGGTTATGACTTGAATTTCCTCGAAGACTTCCTACAGATTGAATCCCTTGTTCTAATTTTCTTGTCTTAATTTCTCGTTCTCTTGCCCAGGCCCCTGATAATTGTATCCATTCGTAGTCTTTATCCGGAAGATCTAAACACGCACTCATCGCTCTTGTAAGATCAAAAGATTCATTTCCATCATTTTCAAGGCGCATACTTCTTGTGATCACTGGGAAATCTCTCATGATCGTATAATATAATGTCATTTTTGCCCCAGTAAGTGAATCTCTTAAAATGATCTCTAATGTCTGTGCTTCTTCTTTTTCTTCTACATAAACAGCTGGTAATCCTTGAAATTCTGGTTTTCCATCATAAATCTTATGGCTTTCATATACAAAATTCGAAATACGACTTCCATTTTCCTGCAAGATCTCAAAAGCAGGTTCGCGGTAATCTGTTGTTCCATATGATGGATATTCCTGTTTTAAATGTTCGAGGGAATATGTAAGATTTCCCTCAAACAAATAAGATGACATTGGACGATGCATTGTTTCTATATAATATCCGAAATCTTCTTTATCTGGAATCGCACTTCCATAATAAAGTTGTCCGATCTGTCCATTTTTCAGTACTTTCATAATATAGCTGACAGATTCATTTTTCAGATGAAATTCCTGTGATGTCTCGTGATAAAAAATACTCATAAAAGTTCTCCTACTCGTTTTAATTTTTAGGCCTCTTGAACTACATTTAATTCCTTGACCATATTATTTAAATAATCACCTTTTAATTTATATGCTTTTGCATAGATCAGATAACTGATCACTGCAAATACCATTGGAATGATGATCATAATGATTCTAATTCCATTTAATGTTGCTGCTGACTGCTGTGGTAATGATGCATTATAACCTACCATTGCAAGTCCTACACCTGTTAACAGACCAGATACTGCCTGAGATGCTTTCATTAAAAATGTCTGTGTAGAACAGATAATACTTTCATTTCTTGTTCCAAATAATAATTCATTGTAATCAATAACATCTGCGATACAAACTGTTACAACTCCAAGTTCAAATCCTGAACCAAGTTTTAAGATTCCAGCTCCTAAAATTACGAATAATGGATTTGTTGGTGCCACAAAGCCTGCGACTGCAATAATGATCAGACCAATAATAGGAAATGCACAAGCCATTGCAAACATTTTTTCTCTGCCTAATTTTTTAACAATCTTAGGGAATACAACCAGTCCTCCCATTTCTGCTAAGATACATACACTAAAGATAGAGAATAATCCTTCTTTTCCTGCAACATATTTGAAATAATATATGATAATTCCATTTACAATCTGCATGCAAAGGTTATAAGCTAATAATAATCCAATATATGCAATTAACTGTTTGTTCTTAAATAAAATATTGATGATCTGTTTAAAACTTGTATGTTCTGCTGCTTTTTCTGTTACTTTTTCTTTTACATTAATGATTGTTACACTGATCGTAAATACAAATAAAATAGAAATTACTAATGCTACCATACGGAAACCAGCGGTTCTATCGCCATTTCCAAAAATCTTATCCATTCCATTGATCATACTTAAGCCAAAAACACCAATAGAAAATCCTGCTAAACTTGCGAAAAATCTTGGAATAACTGATACTGATTCTCTTTCATGTGGATCATTTGTTAAGTTTGGAAGCCATGACCAGTATGGAACATCCATGATCGTATATGTCATTCCATAAAGAATGTACGCAATTGATACATAAATATATAATGCTTTTCCATGTAATCCAAATGTATTAAACATTGCAAAAAATACAACTGCATTTAAAAGTGTTCCAACCAATAACCACGTTCTAAATTTGCCAAATCGATTATGAGTGTTATCAACAACCAGTCCCATCATCGGATCATTGATCGCATCCCATATTCTTGCTACAAAAAATAATGTTCCTACAAAAGCTGGTGCCAAAAACAAAACATCTGTAAAATAGAACATTAAGAAATTACCTACAAAACAGCAGATAGCGTCCTTTCCAAGCGCTCCAAAGCCAAATGAAAATTTTTCTTTTTTTGTTAAATTCATCGTTTTTCTCCTTTTTGATTGCAGGGCCCTTATTTTTTCCTTCTCTCATGACGTACTTAAAGTATAGCATCAATATGACATTATAGTTATGAAGTTTTGTTTTATATTTTTGTCAAAATGTTGAATAACTTTGATAAATATTTTATAATCAACAAAGAAATGGAGGTAATTTATGGAACAAGCACAAGTATTAACATTTTTAAATAACGAAGATCGTGATCTTCTATTACAATTTTGTGGGTACTCTACAACCGAACCTCTTCACAGTTTTGGACCTGTAGTACGTCCACATTATATAATTCATTTTGTATTAAATGGAAAAGGTATTTTTCAGATTCGCGAAAAGACTTATCACTTAGAAGCTGGGCAGGGATTTTTGATCGAACCAGATGAACTTACCTTTTATCAATCCGATGCAAAAGAACCTTGGGAGTATCTATGGATTGGATTTAATGGAAGAATGGTCCCTGAATTCTTAAAGCAGATCGGTCTTTCATCGGCGCATCCAGTTTTTCATTGTGACAAGAGAAAGGAATTGTATTGGTTAGTAAACGATATGTTAGCCCATTCAAAATCTAGTTTTTCCTCTGATCTGCTCAGAACTGGACTGTTATATGAATTTTTTTCCATCCTTGCTTCAAACCCTTTGGAATCTGACCAACAAGTTGATTCTGAATATATGTATATCAATCAGGCAATTGAATATATAAAAAACAATTACTGGGATGGAATTCATATTTATGATATTGCAAAATATCTTTGTATTGACCGTAGTTATCTTTATTTATTATTTCATAAGTACTTAGAACAAAGCCCTCAAGACTATCTTGCTACATTTCGATTGACGAAAGCTTCTGAATTGTTATCAACAACGACTCTTTCTATTGAAAGTATCAGTAATTCCTGTGGTTATGGTGATCCTGCTACATTTTCCAAAGCATTTAAGCGTTGGAAGTCTATGTCTCCTTCGAAATATCGAAAACAGCAGAGAGCTTCTGGAACTGTTCTTAGTAATTAATTTCATAACGAATCGCCCGTTTTTTTAATTTGCTAAATTCCTACTTTTATGCTAATCTAATATTAGAACATACATTCGAGAACAGGAGGTGTCTATTATGAAAATCTCATCCGCAGATTTATCTTTAAATGAAAAATTAAAAATATTAGCTGATGCAGCAAAATACGATGTTGCCTGTACTTCTAGTGGTTCTTCTCGTCGCGGGAAAAAGGGAATGCTGGGAAATACGGAGGCAGCAGGAATCTGTCATAGTTTTTCTTCGGATGGACGCTGTGTTTCTTTGCTTAAGATCTTACTTAGCAATGAATGTATTTATGATTGTAAGTATTGTCTAAACCGAGTAAGTAATGACAAGGTTCGTACGACATTTACTCCAGAAGAGATCTGTACACTTGTTGTAGAATTTTATCGAAGAAATTATATTGAGGGATTATTTTTAAGCTCTGGGATCGTGAAGAGTCCGACTTATACGATGGAATTGATGTATCAGGCGATTTATCTGCTTCGTACAAAGTATCATTTTAATGGATATATCCATGTGAAAGCGATTCCTGGGGCTTCGGATGAATTGATCACGAATATGGGATATCTTGTCGATCGTATGAGTGTGAATCTGGAACTTCCTACAATCGATGGACTTAAGAAACTGGCTCCTCATAAGAATCCGAAGAAACTTGTTGCTCCGATTCGTCAGATTCAGAATGGGATTGTCGATCATCGATTGATGATCGGAAAGGATGCCTCTATGGAACGTTCTCGAAGTAATAAGTATTTAAAGCATACGATCTTTCAGGAGAATCCTTATCAGCGAATCCAGACTGGATCTTCTCCATTAGCACTTGCGGACCCTTCTCTTAAGAATACTTTGCGTTTACAACGCAATGGTAAGCCTGTACCTTTTGTTCCTGCTGGTCAGAGTACACAGATGATCATTGGTGCAACTGGTGAGAGTGATCTGCAGCTTTTATCAACAACGCAGAAATTATATCAGCAATATGACTTGAAACGTGTGTTTTATTCTGCTTATGTTCCTTTGAATGAGGATTCTAATCTGCCAGCTCTTGGAACTGCACCGCCGCTTCTTCGGGAACACCGTCTGTATCAGGCAGACTGGCTGCTACGGTTTTATGGATTTAAGGCAGATGAATTACTTTCTGTAGACCGGCCGAATTTTAATACGATGCTTGACCCAAAGTGTGACTGGGCACTTCGTCATCTGGATATTTATCCAGTTGAGATCAACCGGGCTTCTTATGATGTTTTGCTTCGTGTTCCTGGAATTGGTACAAAATCTGCGTTTCGTATTGTAAAAGCTCGTAAACATGGAACACTTAATTTTGAGCATTTGAAGAAGATGGGCGTTGTGCTAAAACGTGCGAAATATTTTATTACCTGTAGTGGGAAGATGATGTATCGGATACCGATTGAGGAAGATTTTATTACCAGACAGCTGATTGGTGAAGATGGAAAGCAAAACTGGGAGATCGATCATCCGCAGACTTACCGCCAGCTTTCTTTGTTTGATGATTTTAATTTTCAGTCAGATGTTACTGTAGAAGATTCTTCGAAGACTTTGTTTGGGCAGATGTAACTTCTTTAATTTCTGTTGAATCGTTGTTTTATTTTTGTAATATTTTTATTCTGGAGGCTATCATGACTGTTTTTACCTGTGAAGATAATTTTGATGCGATGATGACTTGCGTTTACGAAGCTTGGGCATCAAGACTTGGACATTCGAATGTCAAATTGAAGACAGAACCCATTGGGAATCTTGAATTGTTCTGTGATTATCGGCATGTGGACGCTGATCCTGAGAAAACTGCAAGTGTCGTTCGTTCGATCAAGCGCAAGATTTCTTATCAGGCTTATATTATGGTTTATGAGGCTGCGATGTCTGATGCGGAAGATAAGCTGGATACGATTTATCGTTTTGTTGTTGCTGGCTTTCATTATGGTGCTCATGTTGTGGATTTCCTTCAAGAACCTGTAATTATGAGAATGTTTGAATTAAAACGCAAGGTTGGGAATGAAGCTCATTTGCATGTAGAACTTATCCGATTTGCGAATATGCCTGGAGATGTGCTGGTCAGCCATATTGAACCAAAGAGTAATGTATTGACCTTAGTTGCACCACATTTTTCTGACCGTCTTCCTTCGGAGAATTGGATGATCATTGATGACAGGCGCTTCATTGCTGTTGTACATCCTGCCAATCAGGATTATTATCTGACAACGCTTTCAAAAGAAGAAATGGACCGCCTGTCAGTGAAAACAGACGATCCGTTTATTGATCTATGGAAAGACTTTTTCAATACGATTGGGATTAAAGAAAGAGAGAATTATCAATGTCAGAGGAATCTGATGCCTTTGTGGTATCGGAAACATATGACGGAATTTCAGTGAGTTGTGAATTATTACACTGCTAATTGATAGATTCCTCATAATTTTTCTGCTAATTCTTTTACTTTCTCAAGCTCTGGACATTCCTTCATTTTTCCTTTCTCTACCATGTTTGGAGCTGTGATAATTCCCTGATCTTCCCATTTTAAGTAAGAAGTCATTGCTTTGTACTGAGCAATTGCTGCATCAAATACATGATCTGCTCCTGCATTCAATAGCAGTGCTGTTTTGTTAAAATGAAATCCTGTGCTTCCACATGCATATAAACGGTCAATGACTGTTTTTAGCTGTGCTGTGATATCAAACCAATAGATTGGAGACGCAAAAACTACCATATCTGCATCTTTTAATGTTTCTAAGACTTTTGCCATATCATCTTTCTGCACACATTCTCCTTGATGTGCATAGCAATATTTACATCCCAGACATCCTTTGATGTTCATTGATGCGATATTTAAAATTTCTACTTCATGTTTCTTGGCTGCTTTGTCAAATGTTTCTGCCATGATTTCTGTATTTCCGCCTTTTCTTGGACTTCCATTTAATATTACGACCTTCATATTTGTATTTCTCCTTCTATAGCTCTTCTTGTTTTAGATATTTTAAGAATGCTTCACATCCTTCGACTACATCTCTATATGTATCATCAAAATTTCCTGTATACCATGGATCTGCGATGTCTCTTGGATGTTTGGAATAATCTAATAATAGATGAATCTTGCCATCTGGGTCACCGCCTGTGATTCGGTTCATGTTTCTTAGATTCCATGCATCCATGCCGATGATGTAATCGTATTCTTCGTAATCTTGTTTTGTCATCTGAATGGCTCGGTGTTTTAAAACTGGGATTCCTTCTTGTCGCAGTTTGTTGACTGTGCCATGATGTGGTGGATTGCCGATTTCTTCTCTACTGGTGGCAGCAGAGTCGATGTAGAATTTGTCTTTTAGTCCTTGATTGTTTACCATGTCTTGGAAAACGAATTGGGCCATTGTGCTTCGGCAGATATTGCCGTGGCAAACAAATAAAATCTTGATTTTTCTCATATTTCCAGTATTTTCGGG
>OLOG01000620.1_pt1 | contig 30195 bp, 23 predicted proteins | sample 1672351 | NCBI WGS metagenome assembly OLOG01 (sample SAMEA3136674, study PRJEB25190) | human gut metagenome | biome: human gut; feature: human-associated habitat; material: faeces | place: Austria | collected 2013 | reverse complement strand
CCACGTTGCCGGTGATAATGTTCTCCTCGGGCTTGAACGTGATGCCCTTGGGCGGGCGTACGACGATCTTGCCGCCGGACAGGCCCTTGCCCATGTAGTCGTTGCAGTCGCCCACCAGGTCCAGCGTCAGGCCGCCCGGGATGAACGCGCCGAAGCTCTGGCCGCCGGCACCCACACAGTGGGCGGTGAACACGTCATCCGGCAGGGTGCTGCCGTACTTGCGGGTGATCTCGCTGCCAAAGATGGCACCAAAGGCGCGGTCGGTGTTGGACACGTTCAGGGTCACGCTCTGGGGGTTCTTGCTGCCCAGCTTGAACTTCTTCATCAGCACCTTCATGTCGAGGGTGTTCTCCAGATGGAAGTCGTAGGTGTCAGCGGGCACAAAGTGCACGTTGCTGTTTGCGATGGCGGGGTTGTGCAGGATGCAGTCCAGATCCATCTTGGAAGCACGGCTGCCGGGGGCAGCGTCCTTCACGCGCAGCAGGTCGGTGCGGCCCACCAGCTCGTCCACGGTGCGCACGCCCAGCTTGGCCATGTACTCCCGCAGCTCCTGTGCCACGAAGGTCAGGTAGTGGATGATATATTCCGGTTTGCCGTGGAAGTGCTTGCGCAGCTCCGGGTTCTGGGTGCAGATGCCCATGGGGCAGGTGTCCAGATTGCACACGCGCATCATCACACAGCCCTCGGCCATCAGCAGGGTGGTGCCGAAGCCGAACTCCTCTGCGCCCAGCATACAGCTGATGGCGACATCGCGGCCGGAGAGCAGCTTGGAGTCGCTCTCGATGCGGACGCGGCTGCGCAGGCCGTTCAGGATCAGGGTCTGGTGGGTCTCGGCGATGCCCAGCTCCCAGGGCAGGCCCGCGTTCTGGATGGAGGTGCGGGGCGCGGCACCGGTGCCGCCGTCGTAGCCGGACACCAGGATCACCTGGGCGCCGCCCTTGGCCACACCGGCCGCAATGGTGCCGCCCTCGCCCAGCTCATAGAGGGCGGAAAAGCCCAACGAGGAGAGATTCAGCGCCGCGTGGCATACCATGGAGTGCCAGATCTTCCCCGTTTTCAGCACAATGCCCGCCAGCACCATGCCCAGCGCGGCGGCGTAGAAGAATTGCCCCAGATTGACGTGATACAGGCCGAAGGCGACGCCGCAGAGCAGGATGGCACACCGGTCGCCGAAGGGACGCAGGCGGTCGAGCAGCAGCTTGCGGAAGATCAGCTCCTCAAAGACCGGCGCAGCCACCCCGGCCAGCAGGATGAGCAGCGGCATGGGGGTGGATGCGACCATGTTCTGGGTCACGTCGTTGAGCGGCCTGTCCGAAAAATTCTGGAGCAGCGCGGTGACGACGGCGGTGATCATGTTGAAGAAGTAGGCCACGCCCACGCAGTAGAGTATGGAGCGCACCAGCGCCTTTGCGCTCAGCGGCAGCCCCGGTGCACGCCCCTTGGGAAGCGGGCGGAGGATGAGCCACATCAGGATGGGGGCAAGGCCGAACATGACCACATAGCTGAGCAGCATGCCCAGCCAGACCCGGTCCGCCACCCCGGGGATCAGGTAGACCGCGCCGCCCAGCAGCTGCCCGGCGGCCACATAGGCCAGCAGCGCCCAGCCGACGCGCCCCAACCGGCGGGAGATCAGCTTTCTGTCTTGTGGATCCATAAAATGTCCTTTCTGGGGGAAGCTGAGCCCCCGTCAGATCTCCCTCTGCTCCTCATCCTCTGCGAGGCGCTCATGCACCTCGCGCGATTCCCGCTCAAAGTCCACAAACATCATGCAGAAGGCGACGACCAGCAGGAGGGAGGCGCAGAGGATGGCCTTTTCCGCCCAGAGGCCCACGGCCAGATTGCCGAAAATGGCGCCGACGGTGAAGCAGAGGATGGTGAAGAAGTAAAGTCCGCTCTTGCGGGCAAATTCCGTGTTTTTGGTGCGCAGAAATTCACACAGGTTCTGGGTGGCGGAGCGCAGGTTGCCGATGCACATGGTGGTGGCGATGCCGTTGCCGTGGATCTTGCGGAAGGACTCCACCTGAAGGCCGCAGGCCAGACTGGTCAGGCTGTTGCCCAGCAGGTTCATGCTCTGGGGCAGAAAGCTGACAATGAAGAGCACGATGGCCTCCAGCGCCACCGTGACCTGCCGCCAGTGGAGCCGTTCCGTGCCCCGGCGGATGAGCCGGAACAGGTCGGACAGGGCCAGACCCACGATGAAGGCCAGAATGGGGCCGAGATAGTGCAGCGCGGTGCCCCAGTTGCCCTGGGACAGGTTGACGCCGAAGAGCAGAATGTTGCCGGTCTGGGCGTTGGCAAAGACATGGTCGCGGCACATATAGGAGTAGGCGTCCATAAAGCCGCCGCTGAGCGCCAGCACGATGCCCAACTCGATGGTTTCGCTCATTTGCTTGGAGATGTGTTTCATGATTGGAACTACCACGCTTTCTTTTGTTCTGATTTTGCTTCCCCTATACTACCGCATCCGCGTTTCTTTGGCAAGCGGAGCGGAATTTTTGTTGCAGGATAGATAATTTTATAGTATCATTAAACTGTAAAATTGCGCTTCTTACCAATGAGCCTTATGAGGTTTCCAGCGCACCGCCAAATGAATATTGGAGGATTGAATCAAATTGATGAACACCCGTTATGATGTTGCAATCATTGGCTGCGGCGAGGCCGGCATCTTTGCCGGTTACGAGCTCAAGAAGCTCCGCCCCGAGCTGAATGTGCTGGTGATGGATCAGGGCGCGGACATCTACACCCGCCAGTGTCCCATCGTCTCCGGCAAGGTGGACCGGTGCGTCCACTGTTCCATCTGCGATACCATGTGCGGCTTCGGCGGCGCCGGAGCCTTCTCTGACGGCAAGTTCAACTTCACCACCGCCTTCGGCGGCTGGCTCACCGACTATATGCCCGCATCGGAGGTCATGGATCTGATCCGCTATGTGGACAGCGTGAACGTCCGCTTCGGCGCGACCACCGAGTGCTTCTCCACCGCCACCCCCGAGGCGCAGGCGCTGGAGAAAAAGGCGCTGGAGAACGACCTGCACCTGCTGCAGGCCCAGTGCAAGCATCTGGGCACCGAGAACAACCTGCGCATTCTGGCCAACATCTATGAGCACCTGAAGGACAAGATCGACTATCGGTTCCGCACGGCGGTCAAGACCATCGACCAGCAGGACGAGGGCTACCATCTGGAGCTGGAGAACGGCGACAGCGTGGACTGTGCCGTCCTGATCGCCGCCCCCGGCCGCTCCGGCGCGGAGTGGTTCGCCGGCGAGTGCAAGCGGCTGGGCATCCACCTCATCAACAATCAGGTGGACATCGGCGTGCGCGTGGAGCTGCCCGCCAAGGTGTTTGAGCACATCACCGACGTGGTGTACGAGTCCAAGCTGGTCTACCGCACCAAGCAGTACGGCGACAGCGTGCGCACCTTCTGCATGAACCCCTACGGCCATGTGGTGGCGGAGAACGTGGAGGGCATCAATACCGTCAACGGCCACAGCTACTCCGACCCCGCTCTGCGCAGCGAGAACACCAACTTCGCCCTGCTGGTGAGCAACAAGTTCACCGAGCCCTTTAACGAGCCCTACCGTTACGGCAAGCACATCGCCTCCCTGAGCAATATGCTGGCCGGCGGCGTGCTGGTCCAGCGCTTCGGCGATCTGGTCAAGGGCGTGCGCACCAATGAGCACCGTCTGAGCCAGTCCTACACCCGCCCCACCCTGACCGCCGCCGTCCCCGGCGACCTGTCCCTGGCGCTGCCCAAGCGCCAGCTGGACGACATCATCGAGATGATCTACGCCCTGGACAAGATCGCCCCCGGCACCGCCAACTATGACACCCTGCTCTACGGCGCGGAGGTCAAGTTCTACTCCAGCCGCATCGAGCTGTCCAACGAGCTTGAAACCCCGATGAAGAACTTCTTCGCCATTGGCGACGGTGCGGGCACCACCCGCGGCCTGGCGCAGGCCGGCGCCTCCGGCATCAAAGTCGCCCGGGTCGTCGCCGAGCGGCTGGGCAAGTAAATCACTGCGGCGCAAAAACCGCCCTGCATTCCGAGGAATGCAGGGCGGTTCTGTTTTGAAATGGGATCAGCCCAGCTTTGCGCCGGCGGGGATGGCGTCGTCCACCATGATGAGGTGGAGCTTCTCCTCGCCGTGCTCGGTGTGGACGGCGGAGATCAGCATGCCGTTGCTCTCCTTGCCCATCATCTTGCGGGGCGGCAGGTTGACGATGGCCACCAGGCTCTTGCCGATCAGTTCCTCGGGCTTGTAATAGGCGGCAATGCCGGAGAGAATCTGGCGGTCGGTGCCGGTGCCGTCGTCCAGCGTGAAGCACAGCAGCTTGTTGCTCTTCTTCACCGGCTGGCAGTCCTTGACCTTGACCACGCGGAAGTCGGACTTGCAGAAGGTGTCAAAGTCCACCTTCTCCTCGGTCTGGGGCTCCACCTCCACGGCGGGGAGGGCGGCCTTCTTGGCGGCCTCGGCGGCGGCCTCCAGCTCGGCGATGGCCTGCTCGGCGTCCACGCGGGGGAAGAGGTTCTCGCCCTTGGTGACGCTGGCGGTCTGGGACAGGGCGCCCCATGCGGCGGCGCTCTCCCAGGTCTGGCCGGCCTCGTCCGCGCCGATCTGGGCAAACAGCTTCGTCATGCTCTCGGGCATGAAGGGGGTCAGCAGCACGCCGCAGATGCGGGTGGTCTCCAGCAGGTTGTACATGACCGTGGCCAGCCGGGCGCCGTTGGCATCCATGTCCTTGGCCAGCGCCCAGGGGGCGGTCTCGTCGATATACTTGTTGGCGCGGGCCACGACCTTGAACACCTCGGCCAGCGCGTCCTGGAAGGCGTAGCGCTCCATGGCGGCCTCATACCTGTCACGCAGACCCTTGGCCTGGGCGAGCAGATCGTCATCCAGCGCGTCGGCCTGACGCGCCTCGGGCAGCTTGCCGCCGAAGTACTTGCCCACCATGGCGGTGGTGCGGCTCACCAGGTTGCCCAAATCGTTGGCCAGATCCACGTTGATGGTGTTGATGAGGGCCTCGTTGGAGAAGTTGCCGTCGCTGCCGAAGGGGAAGGTGCGCAGCAGGAAGAAGCGCAGGGCGTCGGTGCCGAACTTCTCGGCCAGCAGGTAGGGATCCACCACATTGCCCTTGCTCTTGCTCATCTTGCCGCCGTCCAGCAGCAGCCAACCGTGGCCGTACACCTTCTTGGGCAGAGGCATACCCATGCTCATCAGCATGGCGGGCCAGATGATGGAGTGGAAGCGGACGATCTCCTTGCCGACGAAGTGGTAGTCGGCGGGCCAATAGTGGTCATAGTCATGGTACTTGTCGTTGTACAGCCCCAGGGCGGTGGTGTAGTTGAACAGGGCGTCCACCCACACATAGACCACGTGGCCGGGGTCGAAGTCCACGGGGATGCCCCAGGAGAAGGAGGTCCGGGACACGCACAGGTCCTCCAGGCCGGGCTTGATGAAGTTGTTCACCATCTCGTTCACGCGGGAACGGGGCTGTAAGAAATCGGTGTTCTCCAGCAGGTCCTGAATTTTGTCTGCGTACTTGGACAGCCGGAAGAAGTAAGCCTCTTCCTCGGCGTCCTGGACCTCACGGCCGCAGTCGGGGCACTTGCCGTCCACCAGCTGGCTCTCGGTCCAGAAGGACTCGCAGGGCTTGCAGTATTTGCCGACGTACTTGCCCTTATAAATATCCCCGTTGTCGTACATCTTGCGGAAGATCTTCTGGATGGCGGCGACGTGATAGTCGTCGGTGGTGCGGATGAAGCGGTCGTTGGAGATGTTCATGAGCTTCCACAGGTCCAGCACGCCCTTGGGTCCGGTGACGATGTTGTCCACGAACTGCTGGGGGGTGACGCCGGCCTCGCGGGCCTTGTCCTCGATCTTCTGGCCGTGCTCATCGGTGCCGGTCAGGAACATCACGTCACAGCCCTGGAGTCGCTTATAGCGGGCCATGGCGTCGGTGGCCACGGTGCAGTAGGTGTGGCCGATGTGCAGCTTGTCCGAGGGGTAGTAGATCGGGGTGGTGATATAAAACTTTTTCTTCTGTTCTCTTTCCATATTGATCCTCCATCGGCGGACCGGGACGCAGAAGCGCCCCGGAAATGCCGGATTATTTTCCTGATTCGTTGGTTTTTTTCTTCGCCTTTTTCTTGTTCTTTTTCAGCGTGCCCATCGGGGCGCAGCCGTGGCACTGCTTGCAGTGCGCTGCGCAGGCGGGCAGGCCGGGGGCGCGGTCGTCGTTGGCGATGAGGGCGCTGGCCATGGACAGCTGATAGAAGACCATACCCAGCAGGATCGCCGTATTGGCCCAGTTGAGTCCGTCGGCCAGGGCCATGATGCACACCGAGGCCCCGGACAGGGAGAAGGCCAGGGTGGTCGAGACGCGGGCCTTGTCAAAGCCCATGGCCCCGATCATCATGCAGCCCAGCATGGACAGGCCCGTGGCCAGCATGGGGATGGCGTACTGCCCCAGCACCGGCTCTTCGGCCCAGTGGTCATAGTAGTTGGCCACCACCCACAGGCACCCGGCCAGGGTGGGCATGGCGGCCCAAGCCGTCAGGATCGGTTCTTTCCGGCGCATTTTCTGGGTGACGAAATAGATCCCCGCCGCGGCCAGCAGGCAGAAGATGCCGAGGTAGAGCCAAGTGACGCTCAGCTCCCGCCGCAGGGGCTTCTCCATCAGACCCAGAGAGGGGCTGCTGAACCAGTTGGCCAGGGCGAGGAAACCACCCACGCCCAGCAAAACGGCCCCGGCCAGCATCCCGGCGATGCAGACGGTATGTTCGGAATAAAAGGCCCCAGTGTAGCACTGGGTATAATTCTTATGCTTGCCGCAGCTCAAAGCAACGAGCAGGCCCAGCACGACGACGGTCACGATGGCCATCGCCCACAGGCTGGGCGCCCCGGCGATGGGCAGGCCGGTGCCGGCCTCAAAGCCGTTGGCGAGATAGACCCGGCGGACCAGCAGGCCCACCACGCCCCCCGCCACCGCCGCAGCAGGCAGCAGTACGGATTTCCGCATAGAAACAGGACTCCCTTCGAGAAACTTGCGGGCGGACGCCCCTCCCGCAGGTCAATTCTCTTTATCTTACCACATTCTCCCGCAAAACGCACGGAGATTTTCTGTTTTCCTGTAAATTTTCTGTTGCACAAAGATCTGCTCTGGCAGGGCGGTGGGCTGGACCGCTCCGCTCAAAGATGAAAGCATTTTCGCAGTGCCTTATATTCTCCCAAGGCCAGAACGGAGATGTCTTTTGTTAGAATCGTCTCAGGGGTAACAGAGACATCTGTTTTTCCGTCGCGTTTTATACCAAGAATATTCACGCCAAACTTTCGGCGGATATCCAATGCGCCGATGCTTTTCCCCACCCAGGTTTTGGGTACCTCCACGTCCAGGATCGCATGCTGCTCGTCGAGCTTGATATAATCAAAAACATGATCGGTAGAGTAGCGGATCGCGGCCCATTTGGCCGTTTGCTTCTCTGGATAGACGACATGGTCTGCGCCATTGCGGAGCAGAAACTTGGCCTGAACATCCTGCTCTGCGCGGGAGACAACACAGGCAGCGCCCAATTCTTTGATGAGGGAGGTCGTTTCCAAGGAGTTTTGGAAGTTGCCGCCGATGGTCACAAAGCAGACATCATAGTTTCCGACGCCCAGGGAACGAAGGAATTCTTTGTTTGTAGCGTCACCGATTTGCGCACTGGTGACAAAGGGCAGGATCTCGTTGATCCGATCCTCTCTGCTGTCTACTGCCATGACTTGGTGGCCAAGCTGCGCCAGCTGTACGGCGATGTGGTGCCCAAAATGCCCTGTGCCGATCAATAATATATTTTTCATTCTACTTTGCTCCTTCTTCTGATGGTTGAGAGGATCATCCGACGGTGATTTTTTCCAGCGGTAGTTTTGCAACGCTCGGCTCCCGGCTGGACATCGCTGCGTAGACCAGGGTCAGACCGCCTACCCTGCCTAAATACATCAGGAGGATCAAAAGCAGCTGAGAGGGGAGATGGAGCTGGGGCGTGATGCCCAGCGTCAAGCCCACGGTCCCCACGGCAGACGCCGTTTCATACAGGCAGGTAGACAGCGGCAGGGCCTCATAAATGCTGATAAATAGCCCGCAGCCAAAGAATAGCATGAGATACATGCTCAAGATCGTTGCAGCCGTTTTGACGGCCCCAGAGCCGACTCTGCGTCCAAAAAACTGCGGGCTCTCCCGGCGGCGGAAGGTCGCAACGGCGTTGGCAAGCAGAACCGCCAAGGTAGTCGTTTTCATTCCGCCTGCGGTAGAGCCTGGCGAGCCGCCAACCAGCATCAGTAAGATCATAATGGCCCGAGACGCTTCTGTCATTGCAGTAAGATCCATGGTGTTAAAGCCGGCCGTCCTCGGGGAAACTGCCTGGAAAAAGGAAGCCAGGAGCCGTTTCCCGATGGGAAGCGCGGAATAGTCCGCCAGGAAGAAAAAGAGCGCTGGCAGGAGGATCAGGCATAACGTTGTGACCAGGATCACCTTGCTTTGCATCCGATAGCGTCGGATGTGCAGACGATTCTCCCAAACGTCATCCCAGGTCAAAAATCCGATGCCGCCCAGCACGATCAGCAGCATGATCGTGAGGTTGATCACCGGGTCTGCTGCGTATCCGGTCAGCGAAGGGTAGGGGCTGCCGCTCTGCCCCAAGAGATCAAAGCCGGCGTTGCAGAACGCAGAGACAGAATGAAACACCGCCATCCACACACCGGACCACCCGTAGTCCCGGCAAAACACCGGCAGCATGACAAGGGCGCCCAGCAGCTCGATCAAAAAAGTTCCACGGAGAAAGAATTTCGTCAGCCGGACGATCCCGCCGACCTTCGGCGCAGAAATGGCATCCTGCATGGTGCTTCGCTGCATCAGCGAAATTTTTCGCTTAGACAGCATGACAAAAAAGACGGCTACCGTGACAACGCCAAGACCACCGACCTGAATGAGCACCAAGAGGATGGCCTGCCCAAAGACAGACCAATAGCTGCCCGTGTCTTCGACCACAAGCCCGGTCACGCAGACGGCAGAGGTTGCCGTAAAAAGTGTTTTAGGAAACGGCGTCACGCAGCCCTCCGCCGATGCGAGCGGCAGCATCAGCAACAACGCACCCACCAGGATGACGCCGGCAAACCCTAAGATAATGATTTGAAAGGAGGAAAGACGCAGCTTTCGTGGTAGGACTTCTTCTGACATGATCACAGCTCCCCCATAGATACAGTCCGTAATACATAATTTTCCACTTCTGGCTGACAGACATTATAGTGTGCCAAGAGAACGAAGTCAATCCAAATTCCCATAGAAACGCAGACCTGCCGTGCGCTAGATAATATGCAACTCAAGATGCTGTAAAAATAGGTTCTTTTTCTGGTTGTCTCTATCTGTTTCCTGTGTTATACTTATTACAAATGGGCTGCTAGGTCCGATTCGTTCTAATATACTACAATGGGAGGACCGCTCTTCGGTCCGGAAAGAGAGAAACTATGAGCTACGACAAGGAGCTGATCGCCCACAAGCTCATCCGGTGGGAGCATTATTTGAACAACTACAAGCTGCCCGCCTGGAAAGAGCTGCCGGACATCGGCCTGTACATGGATCAGGTCATCGCCCTGCTGGGCCAGTACCTGGACTTCATCCCCATGGAGGACTCGAAGGACAAGCCCGTGACCCCCACGACCATCAACAACTACGTCCGCCTCAAGGTCATGCCCGCCCCGGAAAAGCGCAAGTATTACCGGGTCCACATCGCCTTCCTCATTATGATCTTCACCCTGAAGCAGGGCATCAGCATCAACGGCCTGCAACAGCTGCTCCCCTCCACCGCCAACGAGGAGGAGATCAAGAGCTTTTACACCGGCTACATCGCCCAGCTGCAAGAGGTGGGCAACTTCTACACCGCCCAGACCCGTGCCGCCGTCCAGGGCATCTTAGACCCCCAGGCGGCGGACGATGGCGCGGTGGAAAACGTCATCATCCAGAGCATTTTGCAGTCCGGCTTCTCCCGCATCATGGCGGAAAAGCTGCTCCACCTGCAAAACGCGGACCCGGAACGGGTCATGGAGCTGGAAAAAGTCAGCGACAGCCGGGGGCGGCATCCCCTGGTGCAGATCCCGGAAAAGGAGGACTGAGCCACCATGCTGTTTGATACCCACGCCCATTATTACGCCGAGCAGTTCGACCCCGACCGGGACAAAGTCCTCTCTGCCCTGCCCGCCGCCAACGTCGGCCTGGTCCTGTGCCCCGGCTGTGACCTGGAAAGCTCCCGCCAGTCCATCGCCCTGGCCGAACAATATCCCTTCCTCTACGCCGCCGCCGGGGTCCACCCCGAAGACGCCCTGGGCCTGCCGGACGACTGGCTGGAGCAGGTAGAGGCCATGACCCACCACCCCAAGGTCAAGGCCGTGGGGGAGATCGGCCTGGACTATTACTGGCAGGAGGTCCCCCGCGACCTGCAAAAAGAGGTCTTTCGCGCCCAGCTCGCCTTGGCGCAGCGCTTAGATATGCCCGTCATCGTTCACGACCGGGAGGCCCACGGGGACAGCCTGGCCATCGTGAAGGAGTTCCCCGGTGTGCGCGGCGTGTTCCACTGCTACTCCGGCAGCGTGGAGGACGCCAAGACCCTCATCAAGCTGGGCTGGCACCTGTCCTTCACCGGCACCATCACCTTCAAAAACGCCCGCAAAGCCCCGGAGGTCATCGCCGCCGTGCCCCTGGACCGCATCATGGTCGAAACAGACGCCCCCTACATGGCCCCCACGCCTTACCGCGGCAAGCGGTGCGATTCCCGCTACGTCTACCGCATGGTCGAAACCATCGCCCAGATCAAAGGCCTGACCACGCAGGAGGTGGAGGAAGCCACCACAGAAAACGGCAAGCGGCTGTTTGGGATCTCTTAAAAATTCTGCGTAGCAAATCAAGATCAGATGTGATATAGTGTTAAAATGCATAGCAAGCAGTGAGACGCTGAAAAATAATCGCAGGAGAACCAGATATGATAGAAAAATATATTCGATCTAGTTTATTGGAAAGGTATGAATTTTTCAGTTATGGCCATGCCATTGAAATCTTGAACGAAGCTTATCCAGAAGAATGGGGAGAGATTCAGGATTGTCTTGAAAGATTTCGTATCTCTGTCAAAGATCTGAAAACAGCGGGTGGCAACGAAAGTCCTATGCCCAAGAAATTCGACGAACTGTTGTATCCAAATGGCTGGAGAGAAATCAGAATCACTGGGGATTTATTGGTCAAAATGTACCCCCGGAAAGCAAACCAAAGAGGACGTTTTTCGGAAAAGCCTTTTGATGAAAAAATCATCACAGGATATATTGATGGACATAACATTGACTTTGTTAAAAATAAAGTCGCATTTGATTTAGAGTGGAATAGCAAAGATCAAACCTTTGACCGGGATCTCCTCTCTATGCGTACCTATTTTGATTGTGGCTTAATCTCCGTCGGAATTATCGTGACACGCGCAGAAGAGTTAAACGACATCTTCAAAGTTGTAAATGATGACACAGGGAAATCACTCATAAAAAAGTATGGTGCTTCTACAACCTGGATGGGAAAGCTGATATATCGTCTTGAATCTCGCCGAAACGGCGGATGCCCTATTCTTGCAATTGGAATTAAGAAAGCGTGTATTGAGGATATATAACATGGGAAATTTACAGGAAACAATTGACAACTTCAGAGAGTTTACAGCAGGAAAAACCTATCGTACCATCTACGCAGATCCCCCCTGGCAATTTCAAAACCGTACTGGCAAGGTTGCCCCAGAGCATAAGCGGCTCAAGAGATATGAAACCATGTCTCTTGACGAGATTAAACGGTTGCCGGTTTCCGAAGCGGCAGGAGAAAAGAGTCATCTATATCTTTGGGTTCCCAACGCACTTCTCCCAGAGGGACTTGAAATTATGAAAGCCTGGGGATTTGAATATAAAACAAATATTATCTGGGAAAAGGTTCGTACAGATGGACAGCCAGATGGACGGGGCGTGGGATTTTATTTCCGAAATGTGACAGAAATTCTGTTATTTGGAATTCACGGAAAAAACAACAGGACCCTTCAAGCGGGGCGTTCACAAGTGAATTTGATTCGCTCCATGAAACGAGAACACTCTAGGAAACCAGATGAAATTATCCCAATTATAGAGGCATGCTCTTCTGGCCCCTATCTGGAGCTTTTTGCACGCGGAGACCGTCCTGGATGGGATATGTGGGGGAACCAAGCGACACCTGAATATGAACCTGATTGGAGTACCTACTCTAACCATACTGTTGCTGCAAAATAAGTAGAATCGAGTATTTTGCAAACTTGAATTACGATATAATCTACGAGGGCACCTGCTGTGGCTGCGCTCGACTTTCCCATTTATTCCAAAGATGTTGTTTACAACAACTTCCCCTGGCCTACGCCTACGGAAGAGCAGAAGGCTAAAATCGAGCGGACGGCGCAGGCTATCTTGGATGCTCGTGCGTTGTATCCTGACAGTAGCTTGGCTGATTTGTATGATGAGGTTACTATGCCTCCGGAGCTTCGGAAGGCGCACCAGGAGAATGACAAGGCTGTCATGCGGGCGTATGGGTTTGATATTAAGACAACGACGGAGACTTCTTGCGTGGCGGAGTTGATGCGGCGGTATCAGGAACTAACGGAACAGAAAGGGTAAAAGGAATGAAGCAATTTATTTATCTTGATACGGACATGGTAAACTCTATCATGGCACAGAAGGAAAAGGGCTTGCTGTTAGAGCAAGTTCGTGAACAGGAACACACTTCTGGTGATGAATCGAAGAAATTTGGAAATATAGATATTGATGGATCTATTAGCGGAGGTTTCTGGAAACTTGCTCAAGCACAGGCGGAACTCTCTGGTTCAGGAGGGCTAGAATCTAGCAAGCACGCGCAAACGGTCTTAAAAGAAATTGCGACTAAAACTCTGCATGATGCGGCATTTGATGTTGCTTATGAGGAAATTAAAGACGAGTGTGCGTCAAATGAAGATAAGCACGCTGGTTCTTTTATTAAGATAGACGGCGCGTTTGAATTTGTTGACCTCCTATACCTTGAAAACCTCTTTTCAGAAGAAGGAGTTCTTACCTTTTTCAAAAAAGGGCAAAAAGCGGAAATAGAACAGCAATTTACGCAAAATAAAAGTAGCACTTCAACGTCAGGCAAAAAGCCTACGTCCGAAGAAAAACGGCAACTAAAGCAACAACTAGATGCTATTGATACGCAGTACAATGAAATCAGTGACACTGTAAATACCATCCGTAAGATAATTCCATATGATCGTATGCTTGTATCGAATGGATATATGATTCCATTGGAAAACCAGTACTTTAGAGACAATCCTGAAACAATGGGCTTCAAGCATGGTGGAGATGTAACTTGCGTTGGATATATTACAAACGTAATTAAATCCAACGAACTGGAAAATGACGAAGCCAATCAAAATATATTTGTTATATTACGAAACATGGTAAACCAAGTCCTAAGCTCTATCTTAGAGGCAAATAAAGATGAACTTCTTGTTGTCCACCCCATTGCCATCTACTATGGTAACTAAAAATAACAATTAACTACATATTGGCTGGAGCAGGTAAAGGCCATGACCCACCACCCCAAGGTCAAGGCCGTGGGGGAGATCGGCCTGGACTATTACTGGCAGGAGGTCCCCCGCGACCTGCAAAAAGAGGTCTTTCGCGCCCAGCTCGCCTTGGCGCAGCGCTTAGATATGCCCGTCATCGTTCACGACCGGGAGGCCCACGGGGACAGCCTGGCCATCGTGAAGGAGTTCCCCGGTGTGCGCGGCGTGTTCCACTGCTACTCCGGCAGCGTGGAGGACGCCAAGACCCTCATCAAGCTGGGCTGGCACCTGTCCTTCACCGGCACCATCACCTTCAAAAACGCCCGCAAAGCCCCGGAGGTCATCGCCGCCGTGCCCCTGGACCGCATCATGGTCGAAACAGACGCCCCCTACATGGCCCCCACGCCCTACCGCGGCAAGCGGTGCGACTCCCGCTACGTCTACCGCATGGCCGAAACCATCGCCCAGATCAAAGGCCTGACCACGCAGGAGGTGGAGGAGGCAACCACAGAAAACGTCAAGCGGCTGTTTGGGATCGAAGGGTGAGCCGTGACCGCCTGCGGAGTGGGAGAAAATTCAGCCGGTTCTACTTGACAGCAGACCGGGAATAGACTATACTGACGATGGACGAAAACGATGCGAAATTTCATCCATATCAGCTTACAAAACGAAAACCCTGGAAGCTTTCTCCTTCCAGGGTTTTCTATTCTCATTTGTATGTTGTGTTACTTCACAGAGACGCAGAGCTTATGGCGCCCCAGGCTGACTGCCGCGCTATTTCTTTTTCTTTTTGTCGTCCAGCCATTTGCAGATGTAGTAAGAGATTACGCCTGCCAAGATAGACAAAAAGAACGATGCGATCATTGCACCCATGTCAGCTCACCCCCCTTCTCGCCGAAGGGTCGGCAGCAGGGATAGTATAACAAAAACAACAGCGTTCGACAAGATTTGCGGGGAAAGAAAGCCTGGTACTGCCTCCATTGGATTCTCGCTGTAATTCCCTGCATACTGGACACGGGTAGCGGGATATGGTACAATAAGGCAACGGATGGGAAGGCTTGCCCTTCCCCTTATTTTTGAAACGAACAAAGGAACGAATCACCATGCTGAAAACCTATGATACCGTGATCCTGGGTTGCGGCGAGGCTGGCGTCTTTGCCGGGTACGAGCTGATCCACAGGAACCCTGGCATGAAGGTGCTGATCGTCGATCAGGGCCAGGACATCTACCACCGCAGCTGCCCCATCGTGGCCGGAAAGGTCAAGAGCTGCATCGACTGCAAGGTCTGCCACACCATGTGCGGCTTCGGCGGTGCGGGCGCTTTCTCCGACGGCAAGTATAACTTCACCACGGCCTTCGGCGGCTGGCTGACCGACTTCATCCCGGAAAAAGAGGTCATGGACCTGATCGACTATGTGGATGAGATCAACACCGCCCACGGTGCCACCAGAGAGGTCTTCTCCACCAACACCCCTGAGGCCCAGGCCCTGCGCAAGCGGGCGCTGGAATCTGACCTGCACCTGCTCCAGGCCCGCGTGAAGCACCTGGGCACCGAGAACAACCTGCGTATCCTCACGAATATTTATGAGGACCTGCGGAAGAACATCGACTTCCAGTTCAACACCGCCGTCACGGAGATCCGTCAGGCCGAGGGCGGCTATCTCCTGGAGACCGCCAATGGCGACGAGTACCTCTCCAAGTATCTCATCGCAGCCCCCGGCCGCTCCGGGGCCGAGTGGTTTGCCCACCAATGTCAGAAGCTGGGCCTGCCCATGACCAACAACCAGATCGACATCGGCGTGCGCGTGGAGCTGCCCGCCCTGGTCTTTGAGCACATCACCGACGTGGTCTATGAGTCCAAGCTCATCTACCGCACCAAGCAGTACGGCGACCAGGTCCGCACCTTCTGCATGAACCCCTACGGCCATGTGGTCTCGGAGAACGTGGAGGGCATCCACACCGTCAACGGCCACAGCTACTCCGACCCCAAGCTCCGCAGCGAGAACACCAACTTCGCGCTCTTAGTCTCCAACCACTTCACGGAGCCGTTCAACGAGCCGTATCGCTACGGCAAGCACATCGCCTCTCTCTCCAACATGCTGGCCGGCGGTGTGCTGGTCCAGCGCTTCGGCGACCTGATCCGCGGTGTGCGCTCCAACGCCCACCGCATGAGCAAGTCCACCACGCACCCCACCCTGACCGCCGCCGTCCCCGGCGACCTGTCCCTGGCCCTGCCCAAGCGGCAGCTGGACGACATCATTGAGATGATCTACGCCCTGGACAAGCTGGCCCCCGGCACCGCCAACTACGACACCCTGCTCTACGGCGCTGAGGTCAAGTTCTACTCCGCCCGCCTGAAGCTCACCAGCGACCTGGAGACGCCGCTGAAGAACTTCTTCGCCGCCGGCGATGGGGCCGGCATCACCCGCGGCCTGGCCCAGGCCGGCGCCTCCGGCGTCCGTGCCGCCCGCGCCATCGCCAAGCGCATCGAGGAAGAGGGCTGAGACGCCGTTTTTTCCGTTCATTTCCGGCCGCCCCAACATCCGGGCGGCCGGTTTTGCACATTATCCACAGAGTTTTCCACATCCCTTCCACAGGGGGTGGAAAACTGCTTCTTCGTTACTTCTCAAATGGATCGAATAGGAGGGCCAGCCCATGTCCGAACTCATTGCAGCCATCGCCACCCCGCCCGGACCCGGCGGAGTGGGGATCCTTCGTCTCTCCGGCCCCGGCGCGGCCCAGGCCGCCGCGCACATTTTCCAGCCCCTCGGCAAAACGCCGCTTTCCGAGGCGCCCGACCGCCAGCTGCTCTATGGCCGGGTCTTTGACCAAGCGGGAGATCTGCTGGACACCGGCCTGGCCTTCGTCAGCCGCGCCCCCCACAGCTACACCGGAGAGGAGACGGCAGAGATCCAATGCCACGGCTCCCCCGTGGTCCTCTCCCTGGTTTTAGATGCCCTGTGCGCGGCCGGGGCACGCCTGGCCCGACCCGGCGAATTCACCCAGCGGGCCTTTCTCAACGGCAAGCTGGACCTGACCCAGGCCGAGGCCGTCATCGACCTCATCGATGCCGAGACCCCCGCCGCCGCCCGGCAGGCCGCCGGGCAGCTAAACGGGGCGCTCTCCCGCCAGATCGACAGCATCTACTCCGCCCTGACCGATCTCATGGCCCATTTCTGCGCCGTGTTAGACTATCCCGACGAGGACATCGACCCCTTCCAGGCCGAACAAATGGGACAGATCCTCGCCCGGCAGGAAGCGGCGCTGCAAGCGCTCCTGGCCACCAGCCGCCGGGGGACGCTGCTCCATCAGGGCATCACCTGCGTTTTGATCGGCCGCCCCAACGCGGGCAAGTCCTCTCTGCTCAACGCCCTGGCGGGGTACGAGCGGGCCATCGTCACGAACATCCCCGGCACCACCCGCGACACCGTCGAGACCAAAGTCACCCTGGGCGGGTACCTCTTCCGCCTCGTTGACACCGCGGGCCTGCGGGACAGCGACGACCCCATCGAGCAGCTGGGCGTGGCCCGCAGCCGCCAGGCCCTGGCCGAGGCCGATCTGGTCCTGGCCGTGTGCGACGGCACCCAGCCCCTGACCGAAGAGGATCACGACCTGCTCCGCGAGGCCCTGGCCCAGGCGGATACCATCCTGCTGGCCAACAAGCGGGACCTGCCCGACTTTACTCTGCCCCAGCCCGCCGCCAACGATGCCCCGAACACCCTGACCGTCATCCCCCTCAGCGCCAAGACGGGGGACGGCCTGGACACCTTAGAGACCACCCTGGCCCGGCGGGCCGAGACCCTCCTCCCCCAGGCGGCCCAGTCCGCCGCCGGGGAACTGCTCACCAACCAGCGCCAGATCCAGGCGGCCCAGCGGGCCTTGGACGGCGTGACCCGCGCCAGAGACGCCCTCGACCTGGGCATGACCCCCGATGCCCTTCTCACCGACGTGGAAGCCGCCCTGGAAGCCCTGGGCGAGCTGACCGGCCGCACCGTCCGGGAGGATATCACCGCCCGCATCTTCTCCCGCTTCTGCGTGGGGAAATGAGGGGAAACACCAAAGTGGTGCAGTTTAGTGTGATTTTTTCAGAAAAAGTCCTTGATTTTTACACGACTTTTCTTCTATACTGAACACAGAACGCAAGACGGAGAAGACAAGGAGGGAGACTATGGAGCGAAAGATCACACGATTTTTGAAGACCTGGAAAGACAGCCCCTATCGGAAACCCCTGATCTTACAGGGGGCTCGGCAGGTAGGGAAAACCTATTCTATTTTAGAATTTGCCCGCACAGCATATGAAAACGTTGCATACTTTAACTTTGAGACCGACCCGAAGCTGAGCCAGACCTTTGAGGAGAATATCAGCCCGTCCTACCTCATCCCCATCCTTTCCCATATTGCCGGTGTCAGCATCGTCCGGGAAAAGACGCTCATCGTGTTTGACGAAGTACAGCTCTGTGAACGTGCCTTGACGAGCCTGAAATACTTCTGTGAGGAAGCCCCGGACTATCACATCATCGTGGCCGGGAGCCTGCTGGGCGTTGCGGTGAACCGGGCGCAGTTTTCGTTCCCTGTGGGAAAGGTGGATATCAAAACCATGTATCCCATGGACATGGAGGAATTCTTACTGGCCGTTGGAGAGGAAGCGCTGGTGGAGCGGATCAAACAATGCTTCGCGGAGGACAGCCCCATGCCTGCTGCCCTGCATGAGGCGGCGATGCAGCGTTACCGGCAGTATCTTGTGGTCGGCGGGATGCCGGAGTGCGTGATGCAGTTTGCCCAGACGCAAGACTACATCCTCGTCCGCCACACCCAGGACACGATCCTGGCCAGCTACCTCAACGACATGAGCAAGTACAACAATCTCAACGAGATCAAAAAGACCAGACTGGCCTACGACAACATCACCGCTCAGCTCTCCAAGCGGAACACCCGGTTTCAATATAAGCTCATCAAAAAGGGTGGCCGGGCTTCCGAGTTTGAGAACGCCATTGAGTGGCTCTGTCTGTCCGGCATCGTGTCACAGGTCTACCGGGTGGAAAAAGTGAAGAAACCCCTGGAAAATTACCGAGATATTGACGCCTTCAAGATCTATGTCTCGGACCTGGGCCTGCTCTGCGCCAAAAAAGACCTGCTGGCCAACGATGTTCTCTATATGGTGGAAGAACTGAACGATTTCAAGGGCGGCATGGCAGAAAATTACGTCCAGGTGCAGCTGACCATCAACGGCTACCACACCTATTACTGGGAGTCCGAGCGCGGCGCAGAAGTGGATTTTATCATCCAGCGGGAAGGCCAACTGATCCCCATTGAGGTCAAGTCCGCGGATAACACCCAGGCCAAGAGTTTGAATCTCTACATCCAGACCTATCACCCTGCATACGCCATCAAGCTCTCCGCCAAAAACTTTGGTTTTGAAGACGGCAAGAAGACCGTCCCCCTGTATGCCGCGTTCTGCATTTGAACCTGCAAAATGAACCCACGAAAAGAAAGCCCAAAGCACTGCCGCAGCAATGCTTTGGGCTTTGGTTATTGGGGCATCTCCACCGTCAGATCCCCGATGGAGATGCTTTTGACGCTGTCCATGGGAGTGATTTCGGAGAACACAAGGTCTTTTCGGCCCTGCATCTGATCGCCATCCGAAGACGAACGCAGGCCACTGACGGCGTCTTTCTGCACGCAGGATACCGTACCATCTGTTTTGGTCAGGGAGACAGGCAGAGCCTGCAAAAAGGCGTTCTCATCCGGGACCTCGGCGGCGTCCACGGTGTACTCCACATGGAGGGAGAGGGGCGAGAGGGACACGCGGGTCAGGGTGCAGTCGAGGCCATCGACCTGGAACTGCTGTCCGGTGGGCAGGTCTATGGAGGACACTTTGGGGGTGAAGTCGAAGCTCAGTTCCCAAGGCCCATCTCCCAACGGAACGGTTCGGATCGTGCCGTCCGCCTGGCCCTCGTCGATCATTGCGGCCCGGAAGACCGCCGTCATGCGGCCGGTCTGGAGGGGCTGATCCATTTGGCAGATCTCCAAATACTGCACGGTCTGGTCGGATGCGTCCTCATCATAGGGGCGAAGTGTGGAAGAAGTACGCTGGGCCTGCTGAGGCCACTGCATCGTGTACTCCTGGAACGAAACACTCTCGCCTCGGCCATCAGCCCGGAGGGAAGTGCCGTCCTCCCGCTGGATGGAGTAGAGGATGGCGTAGGTATACTCATCGGCCAGGATCGCATCGGCCGTAATCGTCAGGCCGTCCTGGGTGCAGCTGACGCCCAGGGGAGTGCCCAGCTGTTCCAATAGGCTGGCCTGTTCCTGGGAAGCCCCGAACAGGTTGGCAAAAACTTCGCTGGCCGAACGCAGCGCTCCCGACGCGCAAGCGGCGCAGAGGGCGGCGGCAATTATAGCGGCGATGAGGACGTGGACGCGCTTTTTGTGAGACGCCCGCCGACGGGCCTCCGGGGCGGCGGCCAATAAGTTCTCGACCATGGCCTGCTTCTCTTCAGGGGAGAAGCGCAGCTCATCATACTGTTCCCGATAGGTCTTCATCGCGCTCCCTCCTCTCCGTCAGTTTCCTGGAGCAGGGCTGCGACGGTCCCCGGAAAACCACCCATCACACGAGCGGCTTCCCGGTGGGATAGGCCTTCCCCTTCGCAGAGGAACCAGGCCACGCGGCCCTTGGCCGCTGGGTCCAGCGTGGTGTGCTTCTGGCAGGCCCGGAACGTGGCCCGCAGGAACCAAAGGCGTTCCTTGGCGGGATCGTCCAGGCAGGCACCCTGTTCTAACCTCTGCCGCAGAATAGTCTGGCAGAGAGCTTGAGCGCCCTGCGTGTCGCCCAGGCAGGCGTAGGATAGGCGGAGGATGCTGTCGGCGTAGGTGTTCACCAGGCGCTCCGCTTCCCGGCGGTCTAAGGTCGGCCGCATAGACTCACTTCCTTTCGTTCAGGACTGGGGCACGGGGATGGTCAGGTCCCCGATGGAGATGCTCTCAATGGTGTCCAGAGGGATGATTTCGGAGAATGTCCCAGAGAGACGATGCTTTCCTTTCTCGGAATACATGTCCCCGTAGGACCCAACTTCTTTGGTGGTACCATCTTTGAGATGTAAGAAAACATGTGTTTGTATGGTCTGACACTCGATCTCATTGCTTACCCATTCTTCTTTTGGCTCTGTCGTCATGGCGGGGTCATAAGCTGCTGCGACCTTCTCTTCGTCGATCTCATAGGCATACGTAACGCAGAGCGACAGCGGAGAAACGCGGAGTTCTTCGATCGTCCCCGTCAGGGCTTCATTGGTCCCTGCGTGGAAGCTCTGGCCGGTGGGCAGGTAGATGGAGGCATCCTGATAGGTCAGCTGAAAATCAACGGTCCAGTTTCCTTCCACAACGACCTCTTCTTTTTCTACGTCCATGGAAACGATGCCTGCGCGGAAATTTTTGAAGATGGCTCTCGCTGGCCCGCTCATATTCTCTAGCGTCGGGCAGTGCCATTCTTCAAAGAAGTGGATGGCATTGTCTGTTGGGCGGAAGGCGGTGTAAAGTAGGTTGTTTCCGGTAAACGTCAGGCCTTCCCCTTCCTGGAGCTCTATGCTATCCGGGTCCGTAATCGTCCATCCTTCGTCGAAGTGGATATTGTATAGGTTGGCATCCGGGTCTACATTTTGGAGCAAGGGTGTCCCGTCGTCCCGGCTGAGGGTGTAGAGGATGGCATAGCTATTGGCGTCGCCTAAGACGGCGTCGACGGTGAGGGTCACACCGTTGTCGGTCACGCTGGCCCCGATGGGCTGGGCCATTTCGCCCAGGAGCTGGGTCTGCTCCGGCTGATTCCCCAGGAAAAAGCTGAGGGACTGGATCGCGGCCTGCAACGCCCCGGACGCACAGGCGGCGCAGAGGGCGGCGGCGATGACAGCGGCGATGAGGACGTGGACGCGCTTTTTGTGAGACACCCGCCGACGGGTCTCCGGGGCGGCGGCCAATAAGCTCTCGACCATGGCCTGCTTCTCTTCGGGGGAAAAGCGCAGGGCATCGAACTGGCTGCGATAGTCTTTCATGGGTACCCCTCCTTTTCCAATAGAGTCTTGAGCTGTTCCCGGCCCCGGCGGAGCTGGGTGTTGACGGTGGACGGCAGGCGGCCCAGGAGTTGGGCGATCTCCGGGGCGGTGTAGCCCTCGTAGTAGTGCAGGTAGATGACCGCCCGGTACTTGGGGGGGCAGGAGGTTCACGGAGGCCAGGATGCTGCCCGGCTCCGCCGCCGGGGCGGGGACGTGCCGGGCGGCCTCGATGGGGACGGTGGTTTTTCGCCAGTGACTTTTCAGGTGGTCCTTGCAGGCGTTGATGGTCGTGCGGATGATCCAGGCCTTCTCATGCTCCGAAGAGGCGAAGGCCGGGCGGCGCTCGATCAGCTTGAGAAAGACCGTCTGGCAGATGTCCTGGGCGTCGTGGGTGTGGCTGAGATAGGTGTAGCTCAGGCGGAGGATGAGGTCGGCGTAGGTGTTTACCAGCCGCTCCGCCTCTTGGCGGGTCAGGCTAGGGGGCATGGGATCACTTCCTTTCGGGGGCCTTCTATCTGGAATACGATCCAGCGGCCTGAAACCATTCACTTTTTTTCAAAAAAATTTGCCGAACAAGAAAAAAACCGGGCGTTCTGCGAATCGAGAACGCCCGGGGGTGGGTGTGGGGGGGAACGTTATTGCTGGGCCTGGGAAGCGCTGTCCCCGGTGTCCTGGGTGTCGGTGGTGTCCGCGGCGTTGCTGGCGTCGGACTTGTCTGCGTCGGCGCTGTCGGTCTGGGCGTCGGCATTGGCGTCCGCGCCGGTGTTGGTATCGGTGCCGTCCCCGGCAGCGTCTGTGTTGCTGTCGGCGGCGTTTTCGTCGCCGGTGTCCTGCTCGACCTGCTGGTTTTCTTTCTCAGCCTGGTCTGCGTCGGTGTTCAGGCTGTCGCGGTAGGCGGTGAGCTTGTCGTAAAAGTCGGCCACGGACAGATTATCGTAGGTCTCGGTGGTCTTGATGTCGGCCTCGTCCACCCACTGCTGCTCCATCTCGCTGAGCTTTGCGGAGGAATAGTTCTCGCGGAAGGCCTTGCTGGTGGCAGGGTCCAGGCGGAGGATGATGTGGTAGCCGAACTCACTCTCCACGATGCCGCTGAGCTGACCCGGCTCCAGGGAGCGGGTGGCGGACTCGAAGGCCTCGACCATCTTACCGGCGGAGAAAACGTAGCCGTCCGGGCTGCTCTCCAGGCCGGTGTCCTCGCTGTTGGCCTTCATGAGCTCGTCGAACTTGCTCTCCAGCTCGGTGGGGTCGGTGATGGCCTGGAGCTGCTTGAGCAGGTCGTCGGCCTTGGCCTTCTTCTCGGCCTTTTCGGTGTCGGAGAGGTCTTTCCCGGTGGTCATGTCCTTGGTCAGCAGGAGGATGTGCTTGGCCACCAGCAGGTCGTTGTCCTCGGCGTACTGGGTCAGGTCCTCGGCGGTGGGGGCGTTCTCCTTGCCGTCCTGGAACATCCCGTCGACCATGTGGCTGTGAATGAAGCTGACGGAGCTGAGGTGCTCAAAGCCCTTGTTGGAGATGCACATGCTCTTGAGGTACTTGGCATAGGCGTCCTCGCCGCCCAGCTGCTCCTTGGCGGTGGCCAGGTCCTCCTCGTAGGAGGTCTTGTCCTCGCTGGTGTAGCTGTACCCCTCTTCCTTTCCCTTGGCCTCGACCACGCTGTACATGGCGGCCCAGCGCTGGGCGGCCTGCTTGACCTGGTCGCCGACGGTCTCGTCGCTGTTTTCGTCGACCTTGGTGTCCCAGAAGCTGGTCTCGCTGTCGTCGCTCTGCATCATGCTGGCGTAGGAGTAGGTGGTGTCGGCTTGCTGGGCCAGCCAGAAGAGGTACTGCTCGGCGGTCACGTCCTGGCCGTTGACGGTGAACAGGACCGTGGAGCCCTTGTAGCCCATGATGTCCTGCACGGGATCATAGTCGCTGCCGCAGCTGCTGAGCAGGCCGGTGGCCATGACCACCGCCAGCGCGACGCCCAGGCCGCGGCGGATGAGATGTTTCATATTCGTTTGTCTCCTTTGATGGTATCGTAAACACGTCAGGCCGCCGCAACGGCGACCATACGATGCTATTGTACCACGCTCGTCCCCCGCTGGCAACTAGTTTCATCAACCCGGGGAAAACGGGATTGACATTTGCGGGGGGCCAGACTATAATGATAACTGTGAAGGAGATGCAGCCTTCATCTATACAGCGATGCAAAACGAACCCCCCAGGAGTGGCGTCTCCTGGGGGGTTCTATTCCCGTTTTATTTTGCAGTTGTTTGCAGAGACGTGGGCTTACTTCGCCTCAGGCTGGGGTGCTGACCGACGGGTCATTTTTTCTTCTTCCACTCGTCCAGCCATTTGCAGATGTAGTAAGAGATCACACCTGCCAGAATAGAGAGGAGGAAGGATGCAGCAGCATCCATACAGCGACACCCCCTTCCACTCCGAAGGCGTCGGCAGCAGAAACAGTATAGCAGATATTTGTCGAACCGACAAGATTTAAGCGCAGGCGCGTTCCGGGAAACCTGGGGCGCGCTTGCGCTTCTTTTGACAGCGAAAGCCTTGATTTTTCTTCGGATTTTCTCTCACTTGTTCACAGATTCCTCTTTTTTCTTGCGTGCAAATATGGTATAATACCATGACCATGGAGCCGTATGCCCATGTGTTTCCCGTAAATTCTGCGGAAATCCGCTTTTTGAAAGGATCTATACCTATGGGTTTTTTAACCAAACTGTTTGGAACCAACATGGCGAAGGAGATCAAGCGCCTTGATCCCATCGTCCGCAAGATCGAAGCCCTGGAGGAAGAATACAAGGGCTATACCGATGCCCAGCTCCAGGCCAAGACCCCGGAGCTGAAGGAGCGTTATAAAAACGGCGAGACCCTGGACGACCTGCTGCCGGAGGCCTTTGCCACCTGCCGTGAGGCAGCCGACCGTGTGCTGGGCCTGCGCCCCTACCGGGTGCAGCTCATCGGCGGCATCATCCTGCACCAGGGCCGCATCGCCGAGATGAAGACCGGTGAAGGTAAGACCCTGGTGGCCACCCTGCCCGCCTACCTGAACGCCCTGAGCGGCGAGGGTGTGCACATCGTCACCGTCAACGACTACCTGGCCAAGCGCGACAGCGACTGGATGGGCAAGGTCTACCGCTTCCTGGGCCTGTCCGTGGGCCTGGTCATCCACGGGGTCGACCCCGCCGGCAAGCGGGCTGCCTACAACGCCGACATCACCTACGGCACCAACAACGAGTTCGGCTTCGACTACCTGCGTGACAACATGGCCATCTACAAGGCCGAGCTCATGCAGCGCGGCCACGCCTTCGCCATCGTCGATGAGGTGGACTCCATCCTGATCGACGAGGCCCGGACCCCCCTGATCATCTCCGGCATGGGCGAGCAGTCCACCCAGCTCTACACCCTGGCAGACCGCTTTGCCGCCGGTCTGACCGGTCTGGTCAAGGCCACCGTGGACGACAAAGAGGAAGAGGACGAGGATATTGACGCCGATTACGTCGTCAATGAAAAGGCCCGTGCCGTCACCCTGACCGCCCGCGGCATCGCCAAGGCCGAGAAAGCATTTAATGTAGAGAACCTCTCCGACCCGGAGAACACCACCCTCTCCCACCACATCAACCAGGCCATCCGCGCCAGAGGCCTCATGAAGCGGGACATCGACTATGTGGTGAAGGACGGCGAGGTCATCATCGTCGATGAGTTCACCGGCCGTCTGATGTATGGCCGCCGCTACAACGACGGTCTGCACCAGGCCATCGAGGCCAAAGAAGGCGTGACGGTCGCCCGCGAGTCCAAGACCCTGGCCACCATCACCTTCCAGAACTACTTCCGCCTGTACAAGAAGCTCTCCGGTATGACCGGTACCGCCCTGACCGAGGAGGAGGAGTTCAGCTCTACCTATCAGCTGGACATCGTCGAGGTCCCCACCAACAAGCCCATGATCCGTGTGGACCACCCCGATGAGGTATATAAGAACACCACCGGCAAGTACCACGCCATCGTGCGCCAGATCGTGGCCTGCCACGAGAAGGGCCAGCCCGTCCTGGCTGGTACCACCTCCATCGAGAAGTCCGAGATCCTCTCCCGGCTGCTGGATAAGGAAGGCATCAAGCACAACGTGCTGAACGCAAAGAACCACGAGAAAGAAGCAGAGATCATCGCCCAGGCCGGTAAGTTCGGCGCCGTCACCGTCGCCACCAACATGGCCGGCCGTGGTACCGACATCATGCTGGGCGGCAACGCCGAGTTCCTGGCCAAGAACGACCTGAAGAAGGCCGGCTTCACCCCCGACCTCATCGCCGAGGCCACGGGCTTTGCCGAGACCGACAACGAGACCATTCTCAAGGCCCGGAAGATGTTCTCCGACGCCGAGGATAAATACCGCAAGGAGCTGGCACCTGAGGCCGACAAGGTCCGCGAAGCCGGCGGCCTGTTCATCCTGGGCACCGAGCGCCACGAGTCCCGCCGCATCGACAACCAGCTGCGCGGCCGTTCCGGCCGTCAGGGCGACCCCGGCGAGAGCCGCTTCTACCTCTGCATGGAGGACGACATCATGCGTCTGTTCGGCACCGAGCGGATGCAGAAGATGATGGAGACCCTCAAGATCGACGACGACACCCCCATCGACGCCAAGATCCTCTCCGGCGCCATCGAGAACGCCCAGAAGAAGGTCGAGTCCAAGAACTTCCAGGCCCGGAAGAACACCCTGGAATACGACGACGTGATGAACGTCCAGCGTGGCGTCATCTACAAGCAGCGCCGCCAGGTCCTGGACGGTGAGATCATGGGCGACTTCATCCGCGGCATGATCCACCGCTGGATCGAGGATTCCATTCGCGGCCACCTGGGCGAGAACAAGCACCTGACTGCCGAGAGCTGGCAGCTGGCCTCCGAGCCGTATCGCGGCCTGTTCTTCCGCACCGATGCCTTCCAGTTCACCGATGAAGAGCTGGCGGCCAAGTCCGTGGACGACCTCATCCAGGAGGTCAACGACTCCGCCCTGGCCCTCTACAACGCCAAGCAGGAGAACCTGGGCGACGAGCTCATGCACGAGCTGGAGCGCGTGATGATGCTCCGCGTGGTCGACGAATACTGGATGGACCACATCGACGCCATGGAAGAGCTGAAGAAGGGCATCCAGCTGCGGGCCTATGCCCAGACCAACCCCGTCGACGCCTACAAAAAGGAAGGCTTCGAGATGTTCGAGGGCATGATCGAGGCCATCCAGCAGGAGACCATCCGCCGGATCCTCGTGGCCCGCGTCCAGACCAATGAGGTCCGCCGCGAGCGCGTGGCCAAGGTCACCGGCGAGTCCGGCGGCAGCGAGGACGCTGCTTCCTCCGGAAAGAAGGAGCCGGTCCGCAAGACCATCAAGGTCGGCCCCAACGATCCCTGCCCCTGCGGCAGCGGCAAGAAGTATAAGAAGTGCTGCTATCTGAAGGATAAGGCCGCGCAGTAAGCCCGTTTTATGGGCCTGCGGCAAGCCCAAGCGCAACCGGGCCTGAGACCCTTTCCGGAAAGGAGACTGCCGCCTATGTCATTCACCCAACAAACCAACCAGGGCGTGGTGTTCCACACCGCCGACACCTTCTCTGCCGCCGGGGGCATCGCCCATGGCTTTGCCACCCGGATCGGCGGTGTGAGCAAACCGCCCTTTGACCAGCTCAACCTGGGCATGACCCGGCGGGATGATCCCCAGGATGTGCTGGAAAACTACCGGCGCTTCTGCGCCGCCCTTGGGACGGACGTGGAGCATCTGGTGATGACCCACCAGGTCCACCAGGATACGATCCTGGAGGCAAAGCCGGAGCATGTGCTGGAAGCACTCCTGGAGCCCATCGGCTATGATACCGACGGCCTCATGACCGACATTCCTGGCCTGTGCCTGACGATCTATTACGCCGACTGCATCCCCGTCCTGCTCTACGACCCGGTAAAAAAAGCCATTGCCGCCGTCCACTCTGGCTGGCGCGGTACCAGCCTGGGCATCGCGCCCCAGGCCGTGCAGAAACTGGCCGCCCGGTACGGCAGTGACCCGCATGACATTCTGGTGGCCATCGGCCCCGGCATCGGGTCCTGCTGCTTCGAGACCCACGACGATGTGCCCACAGCCATGGCCGAGCGGCTGGGCGAGGGCGTGCAGCCCTTCTGCCAGCCTTTGCCCAACGGCAAGTTTTCTGTGGATCTGAAAGGCATCCTCCGCTGGGAACTGACCCAGGCGGGGGTGCCGGATGAGAACATCGACACCCTGCCCCTCTGCACCGCCTGCCACCCGGAGCTGTACTGGTCCCACCGCAAGATGGGCGACCGGCGCGGCAACCACGCGGCGATGATCCAACTGCTGTAAGTTTTCCACATTCCGTTTCGCTTTTTTAGAAGGAGACGAGTCCCTTGCACACAAAGAATCATTCTAAAAAATCACAAAGCCGCCGGCGAAACTGGGAGCTTCGCCGCCAGCGGCGAGAAGAGAAACAGGCGGCCCACCCCATCCGCTCCGCGCTGCCCTTCCTGGGGATCACGGGGGTGGTGATGGCGGCGGCCATTACGGCGGCCTCCTGCACCCTCTGCTACCAGGTCCAGGTCCAGGGACAGGGCACGGTCTTCTTCCAGGATCAGGAGACCTATCAGACTGCCGTGACCCAGGCGGAGGACCGAGCTTCTAAGATCCTCTCCACCAATTACTCCCTGAACCAGGAGGAGGTCTCCACGACCCTGGCCCCGAAAAACCAGGTGGAGACGTCCCTGTCCTCCGTGACCGGCTCCCTTTTGGAGAGCATCCCGGAGCTGGAGCATGTGTACACCCTCACCGTGGACGGCACCCGCATCGGCGTGGCGTCTGACGCAGAGACCATCACCCAGGCCCTGAGCCTGGTGAAGGAGCAGTACACCACGGATGAGACCCGTTCCCTGCACATCGACAGCCAAGTCGACATTCGCTATGAATATCTGCCCGCCGGGACCGGCGAGCAGACCGCCGAGGAGATCGCCGCGCTGCTCTTGGCCCAGTCTCCCCGGACCTTTGCCTACACCACCCAGGCCGGGGATACCCTGGAATCCGTCACCGCCAACTTCGGCATGACGGAAGAGCGTTTCCGGGAGCTGAACCCCGACCTGATCCTGGAGGAGGGCACCCCCACCGCCAGCGCCCCGGAGGAATACCCCGACGGCGACGCCGCCAACCCTCAGAGCGACGCCCAGACCCAGGACCCAACGCAGGATCAAGCCCAGGCCCAGGACGCAGCGGCTCAGACGACCCAGACTCAGGATGGGCAAGCTGATCAAGCCGCCCAGGCCGAGAGCGACCAGACCGCCAGCGACAGCGACCTGGCCGACCTGCTGGGCATCGAGGTGCGCACCCCCCTGGAGACGGGCCTGGAAATTACGGTCGAGCAGTCCTGCCCGCTTCTCATCGTGACCACGGTGGAGGAGGTCAATGAAGACCGCGAAGTGACGCCCGCCCTGCAAACGGAGGACGACGCCACCATGTTCGTGGGCCAGCAGCGGATCATCCAGGAGGGCGAACCGGGCCAGGCCAGCGTTCTCTCCCGCGTGGTCAAGCGCTGCGGCGTGCCCGTGGCGAACAATGACCTGAGCGCCGTGACCAAGACCGAGGCCACCCCCCTCATCGTCGCCACCGGGACCCAGGCCATGCCGGAGGTGCCGGAGGGCTGCCTGTACTTATGGCCCGTTCGCGGCCCCATCACCTCGGACTTTGGCTACCGCTACATCTTTGGGGAGAATAACTTCCACCGAGGCATCGACATCGCGGCTTCTGCCGGGACCGCCATCAACGCGGCGGCAGACGGCACGGTCATCTTTGCCGGGGTGAAGGGGACCTATGGCAACCTGGTGATCCTCTCCCACTCCAATGGCTTTTTGACTTACTACGCCCATTGCTCCAAGCTCTTGGTCAACGTGGGCGACAGCGTCACCCAGGGCCAACCCATCGCGGCCGTTGGCTCGACGGGCCGTTCCACCGGACCCCACTGTCATTTTGAGGTGCGGTACGAGAACAAGCCCATCGACCCGCTGTGCTACCTGCCCGGCACCAACAACGCCCCGGCCCGGACGCAGATCCCCCTGGACGATGCCAAGAAGGACGAGGAGACCACCACCCCGGAGACCCCCGACGTGCCCGAAACGCCGGTCACCCCCGTGACCCCGGAGGTCCCCGCCGAGCCGACCACCCCGGAGGACCCGACCACCCCGGACGAGCCCACCGTTCCCGCGGACCCGGCTGCCCCGGAGGGTCCCACCGACGACCCGAACCAATCCACCGGGGACACCCCGGCGGACAGCGCAGCCCCCACCACCGGAGACGGCCTGACGGCCAACACCCACCGGACGGATGCTGCGGCAGACGGTTCGTCGGAGGACACCGAGGAGCTTCAACCTGCGGAGCCTTGGACAGAGGAAATGATGTATTTCCCCAGCCACTTCCTGATCGCCACCCGCCTCTAAACGCTCACCCAAAACACGAAGCGCTGCACAAGCCATTTTGAACTGCTACCCGACAAGAGGACAGTGAAAAAATATAAAGTTTTTCCGGTCAGCAGCCAC
>OLOG01000611.1_pt1 | contig 30688 bp, 25 predicted proteins | sample 1672351 | NCBI WGS metagenome assembly OLOG01 (sample SAMEA3136674, study PRJEB25190) | human gut metagenome | biome: human gut; feature: human-associated habitat; material: faeces | place: Austria | collected 2013 | reverse complement strand
AGTTCAACTCTATCCACAAAAAACATAAAAACATCTTTTCTGTACCCCACAGACACAAGCAATGCCGAAAGCCTTTGTTTTCAAGGGCTTTCGGTTTTTTATTTTTGTCAAAAACGAGAAAAACGAAAAAGCCGCAGTTTTTCATTGGCTGTTTTTCCGTCTGCTAACGGAATTTATGACTTATGTCGTCCGCCTTTCGGGCGGATTTTTTTATGTTATCCGATGCGTATTTTTATGATTGAAAAATTTAAAACGAGCAAAAGTGTGCATTTGCGGTTCAATAATATTGCATATTAGATAACAAAACGGGCACACTATAAGCACAAACGCTGAATTTTATTGCGCGATATTGACTGCATTTGAACGTTTCTGTATAATTAAGGCACAACAGAGATATCGGAGGTGTGAATATGCTTACAACCGACAGAAGAGCGCAGATACTTGAAATTCTGCGTCAGAACGGCTCGGTTACCGTTTCAAAGCTTGCCGAAAAATTCGAAACAAGCGAATCTACGATAAGGCGTGACCTTTTGGCTCTTTCCCAGCTCGGGAAAATAAACAAGGTTCACGGCGGAGCGACTGTTCTCGGGCAGGAATTTCTCCACGACGAGGAGGATTTCAACAAAAAATCGCTGATGAACATAAACGAAAAGGAAGCAATAGCAAAATATGCCGCTTCGCAGATAAATGATGACGATTTCGTTTTTATCGACGCAGGCACGACCACCTTTCTTATGACGAAATATATAACCTCTTCCAAAGCAACCTTTGTAACCAACGGAATCGCCCACGCAAAGGAGCTGACGGCCAATGGCTGCAAGGTTTTTGTTATCGGCGGTGAATTAAAGAGCACAACCGAGGCAATCATAGGCTTAGTAGCCGCTTCAAATCTTCAGAAATATAACTTTTCAAAAGCGTTCATCGGAACAAACGGAGTCAGCGAAAAACAGGGCTTTACAACCCCGGACACCGAGGAGGCAATGCTGAAAGCCGTTGCCATAGAGCGAAGCTTTGTAACCTATGTGCTTTGTGACCACACAAAGTTCGGAAAAGTTTCGGCGGTATCATTTTCACCGGTTGCTGCGGCGTGTATAGTCTGCGACAAATGCGATGACGAACAGCTTAAATCAAAAACGGTAGTGAAGGAGGTAACTGCTTAATGGTTTACACCGTTACTCTGAATCCGGCTCTCGACTATGTGATGAAGCTCAAAAATCTTCGAACCGACGACATAAACCGTACGGACGGCGAAGAAATCTATTACGGCGGAAAAGGCATCAACGTGTCGGTCATACTCACACAGCTCGGAATTCCCAACACAGCACTCGGCTTTATCGGAGGCTTTACCGGAAAAAAGCTTGAAGAAATGCTCAAAAACGACAGTATCAGCTGCGACTTTAATTATCTTAAAAACGGCGATACGAGAATAAACGTCAAAATCAAGGCCGACAAGGAAATTGATTTGAACGCCTGCGGCCCCGAAATCACAAAAGAGGATATGCAGAGCTTTTTAAGAAAGCTTGACGGCATAAAGAGCGGAGATTATCTTATCCTCGCAGGCTCTATCCCGAATACCCTCCCCGATGACATTTACGAGCAAATACTTGAGAGAGTCGGCGACAGAAATATAAACTGCGTGGTTGACGCAACGGGCGATTTGCTCAAAAACGTGCTCAAATACAAACCGTTTTTAATAAAGCCGAATCATCACGAGCTCGGCGACCTGTTCTCGGTCCAAATTAAAAGCGACGATGACATTGTAAAATATTCGAAAAAGCTTCAGGAAATGGGTGCTAAAAACGTGCTTGTTTCAATGGCAAAGGACGGCGCAATGCTTACTGACGAAAACGGAAGCGTTCACAGGATAGGCAACGCAAAGGGCAAACTCATAAACTCCGTCGGTTGCGGAGACAGTATGGTAGCAGGCTTTACGGCAGGATATATCAAGACCGCCGACTATTCCTACGCTTTAAGACTCGGCTCGGCGTGCGGAAACGCAACGGCCTTTTCAGAAAAGCTTGCAACCCGTGAAGAAATTGAACGCGTCTTTAACGCGGAGTATAAATAAGGAGGAATACTTATGAAAATCATCGACTTATTAAAAAAGGAAGCGATTGCTCTTAATGTTTCTCTCACCGACAAGGAAGAGGCAATCGACAAGCTGATTTCCCTGCATGAAAAGGCAGGAAATCTTGCCGACAAGGCGGCGTACAAGGAGGCTATCCTTGCAAGAGAGGCTCAGGGCTCTACCGCAATCGGAGAAGGAATTGCCGTTCCGCACGCAAAATCGGACAGCGTAAAGACTCCCGGTCTTTCGGCGATAACGGTTCCGAACGGCGTTGATTACGGTGCTCCCGACTCCAAGCCCTCGGACATTTTGTTTATGATTGCCGCTCCCGTTGACGGAGATTTACATCTCGAAATACTCTCCCGTCTTATGGTAATGCTTATGGAACCGGAATTTTGCGCGGCTCTACGGGGCGCAAAAACGACGGACGAATTTTTGGAAATAATCGACAAAAAGGAAGCGGAGAAATACCCCGAGGAAGCGGTAAAACCCGAAGTAAAGCCGAACGGTTACAGAATACTCGCAGTTACAGCCTGTCCGACGGGCATAGCGCATACCTATATGGCGGCAGAGGCACTTGAAAAAGCGGGCGAAAAATTAGGCTATCCGCTCAAAGCCGAAACCAACGGCTCCGGCGGTGCTAAAAACGTGCTCACAAAAAAGGAAATCGAAGAATGCGACGGAATAATCGTTGCCGCAGATAAAAACGTCGAAATGGCACGTTTCGACGGCAAGCCCGTTGTAAAGACCTCGGTTTCAAACGGAATAAACAAGCCCGAGGAGCTTATCAAAAGAGTCGTTGACGGAAAAGCCGCGATATATCACGCCGACGAAAGTGAAAAGCAGCCTATTGATGACGACGAAAAGGAAAGCGGCTGGCACAAACTTTATAAGCATCTCATGAACGGTGTTTCGCATATGCTCCCGTTCGTTGTCGGCGGCGGAGTTCTCATAGCTCTCGGCTTCCTGTTCGATACGCTTGCAGGCAATGCCGATGTCGGCGGAACCTTCGGCTTCACAAGTCCCGTTGCGGCAATTGTATTCTGGATAGGCAAAGCGGCATTTGCGCTTATGCTCCCCATTCTTTCGGCTTATATCGCATCGTCCGTTGCCGACAGACCTGGTCTTTTGCCCGGTATGATAGGCGGCGTATTTGCGGCAAACGGTTACACCTTCAGCTCGCTGATTGAAAACCAAAGCCTTACCGGAGACGACAAAGCGGTGTCGGGCTTTCTCGGTGCTCTGCTCGCAGGCTTCCTTGCCGGTATTATTGTAAATCTCCTCAAAAAGGCATTTTCTTGGCTTCCGAAATCAATGGACGGAATAAAGCCCGTATTTATCTATCCTCTTTTCGGCACGCTTATCATGGGCCTTCTTATGTGTCTTATAAATCCCGTTATAGGCGTTGTCAACTCCGGTCTTTCCTCGTTCCTCTCGTCGCTCGGCGATACAAGCAAAATACTCCTTTCCATAGTGCTTGCGGCAATGATGGCAACGGATATGGGCGGCCCGTTCAACAAGGCGGCTTATGTTTTCGGCACGGCTGCAATAGCCGACGGCAACACATGGATTATGGCGGCTGTTATGATAGGCGGTATGGTTCCCCCGATTGCAATTGCACTTTCGACAACCTTCAACAAGAAGAAGTGGACATCGGAAGAAATCAAATCAGGCCCCGTAAACTATCTTATGGGTCTGTGCTTCATTACGGAAGGTGCTATCCCCTACGCCGCTTCCGACCCGGTCAGAGTTATCCCCTCATGCTTAGTAGGCTCTGCTGTCGCAGGTGCTCTTACATCACTGTTCAACGTTACATGCCCTGCACCTCACGGCGGAATCTTCACATTTATAGTATGCGATCATCCGCTTCTCTATATCGTAGCCCTTATTGCAGGCTCGGTTGTCGGAGCACTGATGCTCGGTCTTCTTAAAAAGAATCGTAAAGAATCCGTATAACAAACAATCAAAAACCGTGCCGAGGGGCGGCGTCCTCTCGGCAGGTATCAAACATAAGGAGAATTATTATGGTACAGAAAACTTTTACAATCACTAATAAAATGGGACTTCATATGCGTCCGGCAAACACCTTTGTAACGGAAATGTCTAAATTCTCTTCGGAAGTTGACATTGTTTTCGGAGGTAAAAGGATCAACGGCAAGAGCATTATGAATATAATGGCAGGCTGCATCAAATGCGGAAGCGAAATCACCGTAGAGTGCAGCGGCGCAGACGAAAACGAAATGCTCAAAAAAGCCGAAGAGCTTATCACATCGGGCTTCGGCGAAGAATAATATTGCCGCGGCTTAATGAAAGGGTGGGTTTAATGCTTAAAGGAATCGGCGCATCTCAAGGCTTCGGAATCGGCAAAGCCGTTGTTATAAGGGACACAAACCTTGACTATTCATCCGTAAAATTTACCGATTCGGATCATCAAAAAAAGCGTCTGCACTCGGCAGTCGCCGACTTTTCCGACGAAACAAAATCACTTGTGGCGGAGCTTAAAAAGAATGCCGGAAATAAAGAGGCGGAGATACTCGAGGGGCATCTTGTTATGCTTGAGGACCCGTTTATGCTCGCACAGATGGAAGAAGCAATCGACAACGGCTCTGTTGCCGAAGCGGCGGTTGACAGCATATGCACAATGTTTATCAATATGTTCTCCGGCGTTGACGACGAGCTTACGCGCCAACGCGCCTCGGATGTAAAGGATATAAGAGACAGCCTTTTGCGCATTCTTCTGGGTGTAAAAAGTGTGGATATTTCATCCGTACCGAAGGGCTCTGTTCTCATCGCCAAGGATTTCACCCCGTCCATGACGTCACAAATAAACAGGGAAAATGTTTCCGCAATTATCACCGAGGTCGGCGGCGTTACGAGTCACAGCGCAATACTCGCCCGTGCCATGGGCATACCCGCCGTTTTGTCGGTCGTCAATGCGGTTGAAAAAATCTCGGACGGCGATATGATTATTGCAGACGGCTTCAAGGGAAAAGTATTTACCGACCCCACAGAGGAAGAGCTTGAAGAATACAGAACCAAGCAGGCGGCATATCTGAAGGAAAAAGAAAGCCTCAACGAATACTTCTCAAAAGAAACCGTTACAAAATCCGGCGTAAAAAAGCATGTGTACGGCAACATCGGCAAGGCTGAGGACGCACAGAACGTATTGCAAAACGGCGGCGAGGGCATAGGGCTCTTCAGAACGGAATTTCTGTTTATGGACAGAGCCTCTCTTCCCACGGAGCAGGAGCAGTACGAAGCATATTCAACCGTCGCAAAGATAACGGACGGCAAGGAGGTTATCATTCGCACACTCGATATAGGCGGAGATAAAGCGATAGATTACCTTAAAATCGAAAAAGAGGACAACCCGTTTCTCGGACACCGCGCGATAAGATACTGCCTCGACAACCCTAAAATTTTCAAAATTCAGCTTCGTGCAATTCTCCGCGCAGCGGTTTTCGGAAACATAAAGGTTATGCTTCCGCTTGTAACGACACTTGACGAGGTTCGCAGAGCAAAAGCCCTTATCGAAGAATGCAAAGATGAGCTTAAAAATGAGGGTCTTAAATTTGCCGACATTCCCGTGGGCGTTATGATAGAAACTCCGTCGGCGGCAATAATTTCCGATTTGCTTGCAAAAGAGGTTGATTTCTTTTCCATCGGCACAAACGACCTGACGGGCTACACCATGGCTGTTGACAGAGGAAACGCCGCTGTTTCAAAGCTGTATGACCCGATTCAGCCTGCGGTTCTGCGCCTTATCGAAACGACGATCAAAAACGCCAAAAAGGCAGGCATCCCAGTCGGAATGTGCGGAGAAGCGGCAGCCGATACACGTCTTATTCCCTTGCTTTGCAAATGGGGGCTTGACGAATTTTCGGTAACGCCCTCTTCGATTTTGCACACAAGAAAAAGTATATGCGAATGCGAATAACGGCAAATCTCCCGCATCTTATTTTATATAATCAAGCAGCAAAGCCCTAGTAAAGCACCTCAAAACAATATATTTTGATACAGAAACAGATTAACCCCTCGAATATGCGTCTGCATTATCCGAGGGGTTAAGTGCATTATTATATAAAAAACCGTTTATTTTAAGCAAAACCTACTCATAACGAGATAATAATCAACATTATCTTGCTTTTTTGTATGCTATATGATATTATTGGTATACATACTAATAATATTATAAACAGGTGATATATTTGCGTAGAAACAGCAGTGAAACAAAAAGAAAAATCTTAACGGCGTGCGTTCGGTTGTTTTTGGAGGAGGGCTACAAAAGCACCTCCGTCAGTCGAATAGTCGAGGAAGCAGGCGTCGCAAGGGGCAGCTATTTAAATCTGTTTCCGACCAAGGACAAAATCTTGCTGGATTTGACCGAATCGATGTTCGGCGGTCAATTTGACGTGGCGAGGAGCATTGCGGACAAAAAGCTGCCGCCCGTATACGCCTATGCGGTGGAAACGTCTCTTCAGCTCACGCTAACGGAGCTTAACGAGAACCTGCGAGAAATCTATATTGAAGCATATTCTCAGCCAGACACGGCGGAATTCATCTATTTGCACACCACGGCGGAATTAAAGCAGATTTTCGGAGCAAATTTCCCCGATTACAGTGAAAGTGACTTTTACGAAATGGAAATCGGCACGGCAGGACTTATGCGTAACTATATGGCTCGCAAATGTGATATTCATTTCCCGTTGGAGCGCAAGCTCAGCAGGTTTCTGGTGGCATCAATGAGAGTATATCGTGTACCGGAGGAAGAACAGGCAAATGTGCTTGCTTTTATCGGCTCGATTGATATTCGGGAGCTTGCCGTCACGGTTATGCATAAGCTGTTTGCCATGCTTGAAATGAAATATGACTTTAAGCTGTCTACGGACGGCGAAACGGAGGAAAGAAGATGAGAACAGGGAAAAAACTGCTCACAGGTATGCTTTTGGTGCTTTTCATTGTTTTTGTCGCAGGATGCGGCAAAGCGGTAAAAACCGACGCCGCACTGCCGGAGGTGCGCAACAGCGGCACGGCGGTTCAGTGGAAATACAGCGATGAAGCCGACTGGCGCGACCTTGTGGCGCTTACCGAGCTGCGTGGCGCCTCCGGAGAAAACGGCAAGGACGGAATTAACGGAGTTGACGGGAAAGACGGTAAGAACGGAATAAACGGCGAGAACGGAAAAGACGGCGTTAACGGCACCGACGGAAAGAACGGTATTGACGGCAAAGACGGCGTTAACGGCATTAACGGCATTGACGGTGCCGACGGCATAGACGGTAAAGACGGAGCCGACGGCAAGGACGGCATAGACGGCAAAGACGGGGCCGACGGCAAGGACGGCATAGACGGCAAAGACGGAGCCGACGGCAAGGACGGCATTAATGCCAAAAACATAGAGGTGCAGCGAACCGAAACCCACATACAGTGGCGTTACGAGGGTGACGAGTGGCAGAATCTCGTTGCGATAGCCGATATAGAGGGCCCCGCCGGACAGAACGGAACGGACGGTGCAAACGGAAAAACTCCGGAATTTCGCGTAAGCGAAAATATCCTGCAATGGCGTTATGTCGACGACGAAATATGGTTGAACCTTTACGACATTACCGCATTAAAAGGTGCGGATGGCAGAGACGGCGCTGATGGCAAAGACGGAGCCGACGGTAAGGACGGAATAAACGGACAAAACGGCTCCGACGGCAAAGACGGTAAAACACCTTTTATCGGTGAGAACGGCAACTGGTGGTTCGGAGAAATCGACACCGGCGTAAAAGCCGCAGGCATTGACGGCACAGACGGCGAAAAGGGAGACAAGGGAGACAAAGGCGACAAGGGAGATAAAGGCGATAAGGGCGATAAGGGCGATGCCGGTCAGAACGGCAGCTGCTCCGGATATTTTTATGCAGAAACAAGAATTCCGAGAGTATTTCTCAATAACGGCAACGCAGCTTTAAGCGTCTATGAAAAGGTAAACAGCGGAGACCTGATATCCACTTATCTTGATAAGATTACGCTCAAAAAAGGTCATGTTTACAGCGTCACCATAAGCGGCTCTCTCCAGGTGGTATCAAACGAGTCCAACAACAGCGGTAATTACTCCATCCAGATGACAGACGGCTATGACGACGACCTTTGCCGTGAGGTTACACGCATAAAACGTGACGGCACAAAAATAGCGCAGACAAACGACCAACATTCCTTTAATTTCACCAGAATTTACGACGCCTCGGACGAGGATATAACGCTGTACTTCATGTTTGAACAGTCGGCATACAATACCCGTCTCGAGAGCTTCAAAGGCACGATCACCATCACCGCTCTTGACTGAGACGATATATACGAAAACGGAGGTAGCAAGAAATGAAAAAACGAATACTCAGTATCCTGCTCACCCTATGTATGCTGTTCTGCCTTGTGCCGACAGGCGTATTTGCCGAGGGCGAGACAGCAACGGGCTCTGCTGCGATACAGCTTGGCACAGACGCACTAAGTAAAAATGTAAACACAGCGACCGCACCGACCGTGTATTTCGGGCAAGACCATGAAAATAATCCCGGTGCATGGCGCGTCATCGACTATGACGGAAACAGTGTTGCCGGCGCACAGGGGGATATGACCCTGCTTGCGGCAAATAACATGGGGTTGTCAAAGTTCGGTGCGAGCAACGCTTATGCGGACAGCGCGTTGAAAGAGGCAATAGACGCGCTTGCGGATAAGCTGACGGCGAAAGAAACCGATGCTGTTGAAAAACGGACCCTTGCAAGCGGAAACTACGATGAGGAAAATACCGACGGTGTAGCGGGTCCTGCGGTAAGCAATGCTGTTTTTTGGCCGCTTTCCTCAAAAGAGGCTAATGCGGTAAACAACGATTTGCGTGTCGTGGATCCCGAGCATCCGGGTTGGGCGTCAAGCTATTGGTGGCTGCGCTCCCCAGACGAAGACTATTCCACTGCCTTTGTGGCTGGTAGAGGTGAAGTCCGCTACTATGGTGGATACTCTACTTCCAAGGAGTTTGGCGTTCGTCCCGCTTTCGACTTGAATTTGGACTCTGTCCTCTTTGCATCCGCCGCCGTGGGCGGCAAGCCCGACGGAGGGCTGCAGCCCGTTTCCCCAAATTACACCGGAAACGAATGGAAGCTGACCCTTTATGACAGCAAGCGCAACGATTTCAGCAGAACTACCTGGGAGGTTTCCGCTTCCACCAAGGGCGGCACCGTAGAGATATCCTATACCGACGCAAAAACCGGCGCAAACGAATATATTTCCGCTCTGATCTTTGATGATGTCGGTAATGTAATCTATTACGGCCGCAGCAACGCCTCCCTCACAGAAAAAGACGGTACGGCACAGCTTACCATTCCTGCCGGCTTTGCCGAGGGTACCTATACCCTGAAGGTCTTCAACGAGCAGTACAACGGCGACCGCAAAACCGACCTTGCAAGCGGGTTCGCGGATGTTACGCTGACGGTTGAAAAGCGGGTCGACGAACAGTTCACCCTTGCCCCCGGCGGCAGATACTATTTTGACCTTTCGGCAATGGATATTCCCGGAACGGTAAACAGCAATTTGCCTGACAGCACCCTGCATTATGTGCCTTTTACCTATGCAGGTACGGTGGATGCCTATTCGATGGAAAATGAAACCGATACCGCCAAGCAGCCCTACGAGCACAGCCTTTTTATTGCGGACTATAACGTGAAATGTTCTTTGCAGCGGGAGACGTTGGCAGAAATGAACCTGATTTATGGCCAGACCTATACAGCGAGTAACGTGAACTATACGCTCCGCGCCCCATCTGTTGGAGACCATCACCGTAATGAAGGAGAAGGCTCTGGTCTTGCACCAATTGACAATGAATGGGATACGATCTATCAGAAGTCAGCCGATTATATCAAAAACTGGTATAAAATGCGCTCTTTCGGCCAGGATATAGGTACTGGGAATGTCGAGGGAATGTATCTATCTCGTGGTGGACACTTCGCTGCACAGGCTACATTTTGGGCAAGGCCAACCCTTCCGGAGCGGGACATTGGTTTCCGCCCCGTCCTTGAACTGCCGACAGATCTTGCCGCCGACAGCCTGAAGGCGGTTGCGTTGATCATGGCCGGTTATATGCCCGGCGAGCAGCAGAACTGGATCAATATCATCGTGAAAAAGGGCGAGAGCTTCAAAGCGCCCGCTGCCGAGGGTCTGCCCCGCCCGGACAGCATTTCGGCAGATGCACAACTGTGGTGGGTAGACGAAAATTCAAACTTCTACAAGCCCGGCGATACCGTTCCCGCAGATGTTTCGGCACTTACCGCTTTATGGGGCGGCTTCGGTCTGTTTTTGGATCGCGGCGACGGCGAGGTCGAGGTCACACCGGACAATTATACCGATATTTTCGGCGACGGGACTGCCTCCTTTGTTCTGCCTAAGGGCAAGAACTTTAGTACACTTAGGGATTCAGTGAATCTGACAGGCAAGGATATTTTGGAAATTTATTCGACCGGCAGGCTTGAAAGATACGGTTGTGTTTTCCCGAATCTGAAGCTCAAGAATGCCGACCTGACCTCTGTGCGCTTGAGCGAAAAGTATATCGGAAAGAGCAACCCGCTCTTTATCACGGCGGACGGAAAGAATACCATCGAAAGTCTGAACGGAATTAGCAAGAGCATGAACACCCTTTCCATTCTCGGCAACGGCTCGCTGACGCTGAACGGCGCACTGACGCTCAGCCAATACACCCAGTATGGCGGTGGCAGCGTCACCATGACGGACGGGCTCACGGCGTACTATCTTACCGTAGACAGCGGCTCGCTTACCGTAACGGGCGATCCGCAGGCCATTACGCTGCGGGATCAAGATATCGGCTATCTGGAAATGGGCGACGGTGTGCGGCTGTTCACGGGCTCTTCGGCGCAGGATGCCGCAGAAGCTGTTATTCCGCAGCTTTCCGCTGAAATGCAAGAACTGTATCAGCGCTATCTGGCGGATGACAACACGCTGACAAATGAAGAGTTTGCCGTGCTGTACAACGCACTCAGAGAGCGGTTCAACGCTATCTTCCGGCAGCTTTCCGACAAGACCTATGTGCGTATCACGGGCGCTTGGGATGTGACCTATCAGCCCGGCACAAACGGCTCGGGCAATGCGGTCACAGATATTAAGTTCTATAACGATGCTCTCACGCTGCGAGGTGCTTTGTTCACTCGCACGGGGCACACGCAAGTAGGCTGGGCGACCGTTGACGGCGGCGAAAAGGTGTACGGTCTTGATGATGTTTATACCAAAAACGAGGCGCTGACGCTCTATCCCGTGTGGAACACGAATAAATACACAATTACCTTTGATACGGCAGGCGGCAGCGAAATCGCACCCATTACGCAGGATTACGGCACACCAATTACCGCACCTGCCGACCCGACAAGAGAGGGATACACCTTTATCGGCTGGGATATGGAAATTCCCACGACCATGCCTGCCGAAAATATAACGCTTAAAGCACGGTGGAAAGACATTGAAAAGCCGACGGGCGAAATTATCATAGGCACAAATAAATGGCGCGAATTCTTAAACAAGCTGACCTTCGGTCTGTTCTTTAAGGACACGCAGGAGGTAACGATAAACGCTTCCGATAACAGCGGAACCGTGTTTGTCTCTTATCTGGTGACAAATCGGGACCTCTCTGAGACGGAGCTCGGCTCTCTTGTGTACCGTGCGTATGATGAGCCGTTTTTAATAGAGCCTAACGGAGAATATATTGTTTATGCAATGCTTGTTGACGAGAGCATGAACATAACATATCTTCGCTCCGACCGCATAACGCTCGATAATATCCGGCCTGTAATCGGCGGCATTGAAAACGGCAAGACCTACTGCGAGGCACAGACAGTTACAATTGACGAGAAGTATATAGATACAGTTACCGTAAACGGCACAAAGGTCACGCTTGATGAAAACGGCGGCTTTACTCTCTCTCCTGCGGACGGCGAACAGAAAATCATTGTCACCGATAAGGCAGGCAACACCGCCGAGATGACCGTGACGATAAACGACGGGCACACCTTCGGCGAATGGACATCAAACGGCGACGGCACGCATAGCCGTAAATGCACCGTGGACGGCTGCAAGGGTGTTGAAACAATGGCTTGCTCGGGCGGAAATGCAACCTGCGCCGAAAAAGCGGTATGCGAATACTGCGGCAAGGCTTACGGAAAGCCTGATTCAAACAATCACACCGACTTAAAGCACATCGATGCAAAGGCGGCAACCGAGGATGCCGAGGGCAATATCGAGTATTGGTACTGCGGCGGCTGTGATAAGTATTACAGCGACAAAGACGGTATAAACGAAATTAAGAAAGCCGACACCGTAACGGCTAAGCTGCCGGGCGATCCGAAGTCTCCCCGAACCGGCAATGCAAGCGACCTCGCTTTATGGATTTCCCTGCTGCTTGTCAGCGGCGGCGTAACAGGCGTCACGGCGGGCCTGCGCAAAAAGAAAAAACACAAAGTATAATTTTTTTAGTTTCCCTTTTCTGCTTTTACGGCAGTAAAAAGCCTCCGTTATTAAGACGGAGGCTTTCGTTTATTGCGGCTTATGCATATTCTCGATTTTTTTAATGTATTCGGTGCTGTTCTCAAGAAATTTCCGAGTATCAAAGGACTCGTTTTTAAGGCTGTTTTGAATAATAATACCATCGGAAACCATCAAAATAAGCCAAGTGAAATAGTCGGCCGAAACAACGTCTGTTCTCTCGGCGATTTTTGCCGAAATGAGCTTTTGGAATTCATCATAGCGATGAATCAGCTTAGCTCTGATTTCCTCGTCGCCGAGCAATGCCGCGTCAAAGAGGTGAAGCCTGAGCCCGGCATAGGCTATATTTCTCTCGATTACATAGTTTACAAGACGGTGCGGCGAGGTATCCTTTTCCTTGTTTTCCGTCCATTGTATCAGCTCGTCCCATTGGCGCGAAAGATAGCGGTCGGTGACGGCAAAAAGTATTTCGTTTTTGCTTTTATAATAGTAATACAGCGTGCCCTTCGAAATATTCGCCTTTTCGGCTATTTTCGCGAGAGTCACCTCCGAAAAGGAATTTACCTTTAAAAGCTCCTCAGCAGTATCAAGTATGATTTCGTTTATATTTTCGGGTCTTTGAGCTGCCATAATACCCTCCTGCAAAATTTCTTAAAGTATAACACGAACAATCGGCAATGTCTACAAAACAATATTCACAAAAAAAATACATAAGAGTGATTTTTTTAGTTAAAAGTATTGACAAACGCTTTTTTCGGAATTATACTTGGCTTATGAGTCGGTCAGTTAACCGACATATTTTTTATGCACAGTCGGGCGCGTGACCGACTGCAAGGCTGATTAAAAGAGGCTTGAAGTTATGAACATATCATCAATTAACAAAAAATTGAAAAAGACTTTCGGCGGAAAATTCAGTGCTTCAAAGGAGAACGGCTCGATTTTTGTTCGAGGCAAAAGCTCCGATTGGGGCGAAATCGTCGCGGCTTGCCAAGCGGCGGCAAAAAAATTCAGCACAACGCATATTGTCAACGATATTGTTTACACGGGCGAGCAGCCCGCTCCGACGCGTCTGCCGTCTCTCAAGGATGATTTCCTCGATGGCAGAACACCCGACGTGCTTGTTATCGGCGGCGGCATTTCAGGTGCTTCGATAGCAAGAGAGCTGACCAAGTGGAAACTTGACGTTTTGCTTGTAGACAAGGAGGCAGACCTTGCACTTCAGGCGTCGGGACGCAACGACGGCGAGGTGCACCCCGGAATCGACCTCGGCAAAGGCTCGCTCAAGCACAAGTACATTCGCCGCGCAAACCATATGTATGCAGACGTTTGCCGCGAACTTGACGTTCCGTTTAAGCAGGTAGGTCAATATGTGCTTTTCCGCAACGCCGCGCTGAAGCCGCTTATCGGTCTGTATGCTTTTTGGCGGAAGCATCACGACGGCATAGAGGACACCGAGATAATCTCGGGCAAGGAGCTTATGCGCCGCGAGCCGAACCTCACACCGGAAACAAAATTCGCAATGTATAATCCGAGCGCAGGCTGTGTTTGCCCTTACGGACTCACCATAGCCTATGCCGAAAACGCCGTTCAAAACGGCGCGCAGGTAAGCCTTAACACCGCCGTGCTTTCCATGGAGGTGTCGGAGCATAACATCATAAGCGTTACCACCAACAGAGGCGTTATTCATCCGAAAATCGTTATCAACGCCGCAGGCGTTTTTGCCGAGGATATTGCCGCCATGGCGGATGACAGATTTTTCTCGATTCATCCGCGCCGAGGAACCAACTCGATTCTTGACCAAAAAGCAGGCGCATATATGCACTCGGTAGCCTCCGTAAAGGACATAAGCGTTCACGGTAAAACCCATTCAAAGGGCGGCGGCATATTGCACACCGTCCACGATAATCTTCTCGTAGGACCCGACGCCGTAGAAACGGTTGAAAAGGAAAACACGGAAACACGTGCCGAGAGCATTAAAACCGTCTTCGACAAGCAGACTCAAACAATGCCGGCGCTGTCAAAACGTGATATAATCACTTATTTCACGGGCGTTCGCGCTCCTACCTTTGAGGAGGATTTTATACTTGAACCCGGCAGAAGAACAAGGAATTTGATTCACGTAGCCGGTATTCAATCCCCCGGACTTACAACCGCTCCCGCGGTTGCCGTCGATATGGCGGAGCTTGCGGTCGATATGCTCGGCAAGACCGAGACGGTTGAAAAAAACAACAATTATAATCCTATTCGCAAAGGCGTTCCCGTTCTTCGCGAAATGGACGACGATACAAGAGAAAAAATGATAGCCGAAAATCCCGACTACGGCGAGATTATTTGCCGCTGCGAGCAAATCAGCAAGGGCGAAATTCTCGACGCTTTGAAATCCCCGATATGTGTTCCGACGGTTGACGGTATCAAAAAGCGCATAAGACCGGGAATGGGGCGTTGTCAGGGCGGCTTCTGCTCGCCGCTTGTCACCAAAATAATTGCCGAATTTCTCGGCGTTCCGCTGTATGAGGTTAAAAAATCCTCGGCGGAAGCGGTGATAACATACGGCGAAACAAAGGTAAACGAAGGAGGCGAAGAGTGATGACGACAGGTAACTATGACGTACTCGTTGTCGGCGGCGGTCCTGCCGGACTTGCGGCGGCGATAAGCGCTCACGATAACGGTGCCAAGGTTCTCCTTCTTGAAAGAGAGGCAAGGCTCGGAGGAATACTCAAGCAGTGCATTCACGACGGCTTCGGTCTTCATCACTTCGGCGAACAGCTCTCCGGTCCGGAATACGCCGAGCGATTTGAGGATGAGCTGTACAAACGCAATATCGAATACAGCACCCTGACGTTTGTCACGAAAATAGACAAAAACGGCGACGGAAGCTTTACGGTGCATACCGTCGGCAGAAGCGGCGTTTCGATATTTACGGCAAAGGCGCTTGTGCTGGCTACGGGCTGTCGCGAGCGTACCGCCAAGCAGGTATTTATTCACGGTACGCGTCCTGCAGGCGTTTTCACGGCCGGAACCGCACAGCATTTTACAAATCTGCTCGGGCTTATGCCCGCCAAAAAATGCGTAATTCTCGGCTCGGGAGATATAGGTCTTATCATGGCGCGCCGGCTTACGCTTGAGGGCGCAAAGGTTCTCGGCGTTTATGAGGCAAAGCCTACGCCGTCGGGACTTACGAGAAACCTACATCAATGCCTGCACGATTATGACATTCCGCTGCACCTGTCGCACACCGTCACTCGCGTGTTCGGAGTTGACAGGCTCGAAGCAGTTGAGATTTCAAAGGTTGACGAAAATATGACTCCGATACCCGGCACACAGAGCCGCGTCGAATGTGACACGCTGATTCTCTCAGTCGGATTGATTCCGGAAAACGAGCTTGCCGAGTCCGTCGGAGTAAAGCTTGACCCACGCACAAAGGGTCCCGTATGCGACGGCCAGTGTATGACGAGCATCGACGGCGTATTCAGCTGCGGAAACGCTTTGCACGTCAACGATTTGGTTGACTTTGTTTCGCAGAACGCCGAGCAGGCGGGAAAATCAGCCGCTGCTTATTCCGCCAAGGAAAGACGGCTTATTGAGATAACCCCGGGTGACGGCTTATTGTACGCAGTACCGCAAAGGCTCAATCTCAACGAGGATAACAGTAAAACAGACCTGTATTTCCGCGTCCGCGAGGAGGAAAACAACTGTGTGCTTCATATTTACGCGGACGGTAAGGAAATACTTAAAAAGCGTTACGCATTTATGCGTCCGCCCGAAATGGAAAATCTCACGATTGATTTCAGCGCATGCGAATTAAACGAAAACAGCCGAGTGGAGCTTCGGCTGGAAAGACTCGGTAAAGGAGACGGTGTAAAATGACAAAAGAATTGGTTTGCATCGTTTGTCCCCGTTCGTGCAGAATGACGATTACATCAGACGGCGACGAGCTTGTTGTGACCGGCAACACCTGCAAAAGGGGCAAAGAATTCGCCGTAAGCGAAATGACCGACCCGCGTCGTACCGTTTGCACAACGGTGCGCACCGCCTTCCCTTCGGTACCGGTTCTGCCCGTTCGCGTATCGGGGCCGATTCCCAAAAACAGAATTTTCGACCTGATGCACGAGGTAAACCGTATCACCGTTTCAAAACGACTCGGACGTGAGGAAGTCGTTGTACCGAATATTCTCAATCTCGGCGTGGATTTGATTGCAACAAGCAATATCCTGAAGGACGAGAAGAAGCAACCTTAAAAAAGAAAGAGGGGAAAATCTTTAATGGAACAGTCACTTGTGCTGACCTTTGACGTCGGCACGCAGAGTGCAAGATGCTTGCTTGTCAATGAGAGTGGAGACTTTGAGGATAAGGAGCAGCAAAAATACAAGGTTCCTTATTTATCAAAACAGCCCGGATGGGCAGAACAGATCCCGGATTTTTATTTTAACATTATAGCCGAAATGTCAAAAAAGGTTATCGAGAGAAATGCCGATAAGCTTGACCGCATAACAGCCGTATGCCTTACCTGCATACGTGACACGGTGCTTTGCCTCGACAAGGACAAACGTCCGCTTCGCGACATAATATTATGGCTCGACGAGCGTGAGGCCGACGAGGACGGACAGATTCCGGCAGCAAAACGCGCATTGTTTTCGCTTGTGGGAATGGGAGAATCGGTAGATATGATTTACCGAGCCTCTACCGGCAACTGGATTATGCAAAACGAGCCCGAAATATGGGCCAAAACAGACAAATACGTTATGCTGCCGTCATATCTCAACTATCTTTTGACGGGCGAGCTTAAGGATTCCGTGGCAAATATGATAGGTCACGTACCGTTTGATTACAAAAACCGCCGTTGGATGAAACCCGGTGCTCTCACGCGCTGCGTGTGCAATGTTCCGTCCGAAAAGCTCTGTGAGCTTGTTCCGTCGGGCGAGGTTATAGGTAAAATCACAAAAGATGCGTCCGAAAAAACGGGCATCCCAATGGGACTTCCGCTTATAGCAACCGGCTCCGACAAGGGCTGTGAAACCATCGGTATGTCCGTTGTAAAATCAAACCGAGCAGCAATTTCCTTCGGCACGACCTCAACCTTACAGATGGCGGTTAAAAAATATTTTGAACCGCAGCCTTATATGCCGGCTTATCCGGCTGTTCCGAACGATATGTTCAATCCCGAATTCGAGGTCTATCGCGGATTTTGGATGATTTCGTGGTTTATAGAGCAGTTTGCCGCGAAGGATAAGGTTGACGCCGCCGAGGAGGGCGTTTGCATAGAGCGTTATCTTGACGATAAAATCAAGGATATTGAGGCCGGCTCCGGCGGACTTATTTTACAGCCGTTTTGGACTCCGGGCATCACGAACCCGAACGCGAGCGGCGCAATTATAGGCTTTTCGGATTTCCATACGCGTTATCATTTGTATCGCGCCATAATAGAGGGCATCTGCTTAGAGCTGTACCACGGGCTCGTTAAAATGCAAAAACGCTCAAGCGTCACGGTAGATGAGCTTTATGCCGGCGGAGGCGGCTCCAGCAGCCCGGTCGTATGTCAAATTGCCGCAGATGTGTTCGGCTTGCCCGTACACCGTATTCAGACTCACGAGGCGAGCGCAGTCGGCTGTGCCATGGTCGCGTTTATTTCACAGGGCGTTTACGGTAGCTATGAGGACGCCATAGAGCATATGGTACATAAAAAAGACGTATTTATTCCGAACGAGGAAAACCACCGAACCTATATGAAAATTTACGGCAAGGCGTATTCTCACCTTGCCTCAAGATTAAAGCCAATAGAAAAATACCTACATCATTTTCAAACAGGAGGACACTGATAATGAGTACAAAACCGTATAAGGGCTTTGAGCCTAAATGGATGCTTCAGAGAGCACCTGAGAACAGCTATCGTTCAATTTTCCGCTGGGGTGACCCCGACTTCTTCAAATATCCGAAGGAGAGCCTTTACAAATATGTTAAAAAACGCTGCAATCTCAAGGACGAGGAGTTTATGCAGTATAATGACGATTTGGGTCTTGACCCCGTAAATCTCGGCGAAGAGCACGCTCCGAAGATTGACAAAAAGCACGTAAAGGCCATTGCCGCAATAGTCGGCGAAAAGAACGTCTCACAGAGCGACTACGACCGTCTCGCCGTTTCCTACGGACAGACAATGTACGATCTTCTCAGAATGCGTCACCGTCGCTTTGACTCTCTTCCCGACCTCGTTGTTTTTCCGGAGACAAGCGAGCAGATTGAGAAAATCGTAGCCTACGTCACAAAGAATAAAATACCGCTCTATGTTTACGGAGGCGGCTCGTCGGTTACAAGAGGCGTTGAGCCCATTAACGGCGGCGTTTCTCTTGATATGCGCCGCAACTTCAACAAGGTTATTAAATTCAATGAGACCGACCAGACCATTACCGTTCAGGCAGGTATGTCCGGACCAAAGCTCGAGCAAACGCTTCAAAACGCTCAGAGCCTTTTCGGCGCAAAGCGTCCGTACACCTGCGGTCACTTCCCGCAGTCGTTTGAATATTCCTCCGTCGGCGGTTGGACCGTCACACGCGGTGCCGGTCAGAACAGCACCTATTACGGCACCATAGCCGATATAGTTGTTTCGCAGAAATACGCCACACCGATAGGTAAAATCGAGACAAGTCACTATCCGAGAGAGGCAACGGGACCGAATCTCAATCAGGTCATGATGGGCGGCGAGGGCACCTTCGGCGTTCTTACCGAGGTCACGCTCAAGTTTTTCCGCTGGATGCCCGAAAACAGAAAACGCTTTTCTTATATGTTCAAGGACTGGCCGACAGCTATGCGCGCCGCTCGTGAAATGATGCAGTGCGAGTGCGGCTTCTCCTCTGTTTTCCGTCTTTCAGACCCGGAGGAGACTTCATTAATGCTCCATCTTTACAACGTTGACGAAACGCCGCTTGAGCCTCTTCTTGATAAATTGGGCTACAAGGACTTTGAGCGCTGTCTCTTCCTCGGATTTACAGACGGCGAAAAGGGCTTCTCAAGAAATGTTGCGCATAACATAATGAAAATTGCCGTTAAGCACGGCGGAATCCCGATGACCGGCTACGTATGCAAGGGCTGGGAAAAGGGCCGCTTCAACGACCCGTATCTTCGCGATACACTCATGGATTTCGGCTTTATGATTGATACGCTTGAGTGCACGGTCAACTGGTCAAATATGGCTCGTGTTCACCGTGAGGTTCGTGAGGTTTGCCATAAGCTTCCGAACACAATCGTTACAACTCATATGTCGCATTGCTATCCGCAGGGCGCCAACCTCTACTTCATCTTTATGACTAAAATGCAGGACGAAGAGGAGTTCCGTGCTTATCACGCAACAATTCTCGACGCCATACAGAAGAGCGGTGCGGCCATCAGCCACCACCACGGTATCGGAAAGATGTTTGCCCCGTGGCTTGAGGGCTACCTCGGCGAAAAGGAATACGGCATAATCCGCACGCTTAAAAACTATTTTGACCCCGATTACCTTATGAATCCGGGCGGAACCATAGGCCTTGACCTTAAGCCCGAGGACAAAAAGTATTTACGTGAGCATACCGAGTATGTTGACGAGCTCAAGGACTGAAAAGGCTGTTGAAGTGCGGCTCAAAGCCGTAACGTCAAGCATAAACACATAAAATCAAGGCTTTCGTTTCACCTGAAACGAAAGCCTTTTTATTGCCGATCACAGAAAAGCTTACTTTTTGTATAAACTTTCGGCATTTGCGGCTGTTGACTGTTTGCCGTCGTAATTATATAATAATTTATAACATAATTTCGCCGCATATGTGATATGCCGCACAAACAAAGAGGTTCATCATGACAGATAAAAGCTATTCAATTATTTTCAGCAGTCCGACAGGCAACACGAGGCTGCTTGCCGACGCCATTCGCGACGCGCTGCCGGAGGAAAACTGCAATTATTTCGGAGTGTGCGAAAACGCCGATACACAATCCGACATTTTATTTATAGGCTTTTGGACGGATAAGGGAACCGCCGACAAGGCGACCTTGGATTTGCTCGAAAAGCTGAAAAATAAAAGGATTTTTCTTTTCGGAACGGCGGGCTTCGGCGGAGACGAGGAGTACTTCAAAGAAATCCTCGCAAATACAAAAAAGAGCATTAGTGGCAGCAACATCACAGTCGGTGAGTATATGTGTCAGGGAAAAATGCCGCAAACGGTCAGGGAGCGCTATATCAAAATGAAAAGCCTGCCGAATCCCGCGCCGAATCTCGATATGCTGATTGAAAACTTTGACCGTGCTCTGTCTCATCCCGACGAAAACGATTTGAAAAGGCTGAGGCTCTCCGTGGAAAAGCTGTAATAAGAAGCGACAGCGCGACCTACCCCGCTAAGCTGTGCCGCGTATCATATTACTATTGATTTATTGTAAAAATAATGATAAAATATTCAGCGTAGCACGTAAGCAGGTGTAGTTTAATGGCAGAACATCAGCTTCCCAAGCTGAATACGGGGGTTCGATTCCCCTCACCTGCTCCAAAAGATAAAATCGTCGCACCAATGCGACGTCAATGATTAAATCAATCTGAAAAGATTGATTTTTTTTGTGCGTTATTACAAAGGAAAAGGAAGGAATGATATAAATGAATAATTTAAACAACAATGCAGAGGATAGATTTGTTGTGTCAGATAAAGATATTAAATGGGGTATAAATGGACAACAAAAAACGGAAGAGGAAATTAATAGGTACATGGCAGAAAAACGAAAAAAATTACAAGAAGTTTCTCTTGATAAATATATGATAATAGGTAGTGTTGTCGAAATTCAGGGAAATTTTGATAAACTAATGATAATCGGGTATAAAGTCAAAGATAGAGATGGGAAAATTATGGATTATATGGCTTGCAAATATCCGAATGGTGCAACAGATTCATTAACACTTTTTAATCATAATGATATAAAAAAAATATATTTTGTTGGATTTACTACTGAATATGGTAATGAATATAAAAGCAATTTAGATAATAAAAACGAGGAAAAATGAAGGCTCGTATAATATGTTGGGTGCTGTTGTTGGAGATGTAATTGGTTCGGTGTTACTGACTATGATGAAAATGGTAAAGAGGTTCTTAAATAGATTTGAAAATAATGAAACATTTACTTGTGCATTTTTAACATCTTGTTATACTGGAATGAGAACTGGAGAGGTATTTGCATTAACTTGGGATATATTGATTTAGACAATGGAACAATATCAATCAAACATAATGTTTATGATAAACCTAAAGACGAATAGCAAGACATTAATTAATTGAGAGTTTATATACTCCCATAATATTGGTTTATTTTGTCGTGTAAATAATCAATATTATTTTTAGTAATTTTCTTAAAAGCTTTATTTATTTATTTCATCAATCATATAATTCATAGCTATATTTTGAGCTTGTTCAATAACTTCTTTTGTTCGTAAACGTGTATAGTTAAGGCTCCAAAAACGGCAAGTATCCTTTGATGCTTGTCGTTTTTTACTTTTTCACATTTTACTCTCGTCTCGCTTTTCTCTCTTCGCTCAACCTCTCCTCTCTTGCAGAGGAAGGTGAGCCTCGTCAAGGCAAGCCGGAGGGATTCTGCCTCCCTTGTAAAGGGAGGTGGGCCTCGTCAAGGCAAGCCGGAGGGATTTTGCGGAGTTATATGGAATTTAAATAGATTGTGCGTGATTATTTAATCCCTCAGTCCGCTCGTGAACTCGCGTCCGGCTCCTGACGGGAGCCCGTCCCCTTTGTCACTTCGTGACATTTCCCCACACCGTGGGGAATCACCCTTTACAAGGGAGCCTAAACAATCCCTCAGTCTACTCACTTCGTTCGTAGACAGCTCCTGACGGGAGCCCGTCCCCTTTGTCGCTTCGCGACATTTCCCCACACCGTGGGGAATCACCCTTTACAAGGGAGCCTATTAGTGTGCTTCGCCTTATAAATAAAATCTATTAAAAAAGCTCCCCTTGGGGGAGCTTTTCGTTATTATTCGCCGCCGGTACGTCTGAAAAGGTCGTTAATGTGTCTGAAATAATTTTTGTCTATACCGTCTATTGTTTCCTCGGTGGTTCTGAACTGCCAGTTGCCGAACGCTCTGCCGGGAACATTCATACGCGCGTCCGAGCCGAAGCCGCACATATCCTGATAAGAAATGACGGCAAGCTTTGCCGAAGAGCGCCACACGGTTTCGATAATCTTGCGGCATGACGGGCTGTAATATCCGCCGTCGCCCCAGTTATCGCCCGTAAATCCGCAGTAATCAAGCGCAAAGGCGCGCTCTTCGGGCGTTGCCTCCCAAAGCCACGCAAGCAGCGTTGTATTGTCGTGCGTGCCGACATATGCTACGGTATTCAGCGGATAGTTATGCGGCAGATGTGTGCTGTTTCCGCACGGGTCAAAGCCGAACTGTATTACACGCATACCGGGGAACCGAGTTTTATCAAGCAGCTGTGTGACGTCCTCGCCGAACACGCCGAGATCCTCTGCAATAATAGGAACGTCTCCCATTTCTTCCTTTACGGCGTCAAAAAATTTCATTCCGGGCCCCTTGACCCATTCGCCGTTTTTCGCCGTTTTTTCGTCCGCAGGAACCGCCCAATATGACGCAAATGCGCGAAAATGGTCAATTCTGACCGTATCATAAAGTCGAAAAGCGTCCTTTATGCGGCTGAGCCACCAGGCATAGCCCGTTTTTTCAAGCACATCCCAATTATAAAGCGGATTGCCCCAAAGCTGACCGTCCTTTGAGAAGTAATCGGGCGGAACTCCCGAAACTCTGCGGCGCACAAAGCTGCGCTCGTCTATCTCAAAAAGCTCCGTATTGCTCCAAACATCGGCACTGTCGGTTGAGACGTATATCGGCATATCGCCGAGTATTTTTACGCCGTTTTCGTTGGCAAACTGCTTTATGCGGTGCCATTGAGAAAAGGCAATATACTGCTCGAATTTATAAAAATCGGCTTCGTCTTTCAACTCGTCTCTGTTTTTAAGCGCATTTTCGTACCGCGCGAATTTTTCATCCCACTCGTACCACGGCTTGCCGCCGAATTTTTCCTTTGCGGCGCAAAACAGCGAATATGCTTCGCACCACGGGTTCTCCTCGCAGAATTTTTCAGTCTCCGCAGATACTTCGTTTTTCTTGTTTTGATACGCGATTTTTAAAAGCTCCCTGCGGCTTTTTGCGGCAAATTCGTAGTCCGCCGTGTAAGGCGAGCCGTAATATACGCTTCTTGCAAGGTCGTCTTCCGACACAAAGCCGTCATTTTTGAGCGTGTCCGGGTCAATCAGAAGCGGTGACAACGCAAATGCCGCCGGAGACGCATAAGGTGAGCCGTAAAAATCCGTAGGACAAAGCGGCAGCACCTGCCAATATGAAAACCCCATATCCTTGATACGGCGTATAAACCGTTTTGTCTCTTCGCCCATTACGCCGATTCCGTACTTTGACGGGAGCGACGTGATATGCATTAAAACTCCGCCGGCTCTTGTGTTAAGCATTATATAATTCCCCTTTTTTGAGCTTCGTCTTGATTTATGCCGCTTTGAGATACTCCTCAAGGCACAGGCCGCTCTTATTCATCGCCTTTGCAGCCTCTTTACCGACATAACGCCAATGCCACGGCTGATAATTCATACCCGTTTTGTCGGTTTTATTTTCGGGATAGCGCAAAATAAAGCCGTAATCCTGCGCATTTTTTACAAGCCACGAAAACTCCTTTGTAGAGGCAAAATCGGAGCTTGCACTCACAATATCCATTGACAGACCGAGATTTTGCTCGGAATATCCGCCCGGCAAAATAAACGTGCGCGCCTTTGCGGCGGCGTCGTCATCGGACAAGCCCTGATTTTTATAATAACTCACCTTTCGGTTGTAATTATCGTTTTGACGTGAAACCGAGCAATACCCTGCATACGGAGTTAAAACGCAGCCGTCCTTCTTTGCGGCGTCGTACATCTCTTGATATGCTTTAACAACTCTCGAATCAAGCTGCACGCTGCTTCCGCTTATCGCGTTTGCAAGCGACGGCACATATCCGTCGGGCAGCTTATGCCCTGCGTTAACAAGCGTGAGCTCCCAATTGCCCGAGCTCGGGTCTACGGTTTGTGGATTGTTAAAATCGGCTGCCGAAGCCGTAACGGGCGGTGCCGATGCGGTCGTCTCCGGAACGGTTTCAGGGGCTGTCGTTTCCACGGTAGTCTCTTCTTCAGTCGTCTCCTCCTGCGGTTCTTCCTGTGTGGTTGTTTCGCTGATTTTTGCTTCGAGCCTCTCGACGGCAGGGTCCTTTACCTCTCTTTGCCCTATCGTAAGCTCACCGACTATAAGCCCCGTCATTATAACGGCCAAAATTACAAACAGCAAAAATTTTCTTTTTACCGTCTTTTTCAATCTGACTTTTTTCTTCATATTTCGCGTCCTTTTAAAATCTCTTCTTGATATTTTAAAATGTTTACGTCGGATTGTCAATCAAAAGGCGCATTTCGGCGACAAAATTCAGCCGACAGAGACTTTTTTCTCATCAAAGTAAGCGAAGCCGTCAATCCACACATTGATTTTTTATCTTTAAGACACTCCGACAATGCGCAAAAAAGACCCTGCGGATTTTACTCTGCAAGGTCTTTTTCCTGTTATGGTTTAAAAATTGGGGTTGCCCAAAATCAAACTCTGATTATTTGTTCTTCTCTGCGATTGCAGCCTGTGCAGAGTAGCCACGAAAAACGATTTTTTATTTATAATTTCCTGTTTCAAAATATTAAAGAAAATAATCTCTTTAAAATGTACCGGGGGAATTTCCCCCTCGTCGCAGAATGCGACAGCCGCATTGGATTTTCTGCCGTTCACCTTAACATCTGCCGTCTGTGTTCCCGTGCCGTCTAAATTCAGATACCACCTGTAATGAGTTTTGCTGTAAGGCGTAACTTTGGAAACAAACTTTTGATATATTTCACGGGGCAAGACCGGCTGTGAAAAATCAATCAGCTCATTCAGCGCCGCTTCAATTTTACTAAGCTCCAAACCCGCTTCGTCGCTTTCGGTCGGGCAATCGTCTTTTTCATATTCTGCGGTCAGCTGTGAAATTTTTTTGTCGATTTCTTCTTTCTTGTTCAAAAATTCCTCTTTTGTGATTTCGCCGTCGCTGCGCATATCCAAAAGATTATCCTTTTTGGATTTCAGTTTTTCGATATTTGCAAGCATAACCGATTTGTTTTGTCGAGGAGCTTTAATATCCGGTTTATAACATTCGTTGAGTATTTTACAGGCAAGCTTTATATCTTCGGCTCTTGTCCGCCATACCTGCTCCATAATCATTTTGCCCATCATTTCAAGTTTCCAATCGGGTATTTCGGTCTGGTCGCAGTAGCCGGTATCGTCCAATCCTGCGTCACGCCGTTTTTGAGCGGAGCCATTGTTCAACCTGTTATAGCAAAGGTATCCGTATGACCAAGGTGCGTTGTTATTTTTATGCCATCGGTTTCTGCGGAAGGACGCTCCGCATCGGCATTTCAATTTGGTTGCCCACAGGTCTTTTGTTTCGTTTTTGCCGTGATTCGGTTGTTTCTTCTTGCCGTCGGTAGAAACGCCTATTGTTTTTGTTACTCTCCGTTGCTTGATTTCCTGACACCGATACCATTCTTCCTCGGTTATAATAGGCTCATAATCGCTTTTTACGAGCATATATGTGGAAAAATCGTTATTAAGTATTCGCTTTTGTTCAAGATAGTTGTTGCTGTACGATTTTCCGTAAGCCTGGTAACCCATATATGTAGGGTTATTAACAATTCTCGTAATTACGCACGGTGACCACTTTACCAAGCCCGATGCATTTTTTCGTCCAAGCCGTGTGAGCTCGTTCGCAATTTTGGATGCGCCCATTTCGCCCTGTAAGTACATATCGAAAATCATTCGCACGGTTTCCGCCTGCTCGGGGTTTATCGTGTATGTGGATTTGGCTTTACGGTTATAACCCAAGATGTTCCCTCTGCCGTACACCATACCTTGCTGGCGGCTGATATGCTGTCCGGCTTTTACACGCTCCGAAGTTTTGCGGCTTTCCTCTTGTGCAAGGGTTGCCATAATTGTCAGTCGAAGTTCACCGTCTCCGTCCATTGTCCAAATATTATCCTCCACAAAATACACCTCAACGCCGATATTTTTCAGTTCTCTTGTGGTAACAAGAGTGTCAACGGTGTTTCTCGCAAATCGGCAGACCTCACGGGTTACAATCAAATCAAATTTTCCTTTCTTTGCGTCCTCTATCATTTGCAGAAATGCCGGTCGCTTTTTCGCCTGCGTTCCTGTTATTCCCTCGTCGATATATTTGTTCAGCACCTCCCAGTTGGGGTGATGTTTTGCTTGGTCATCGTACCATTCAATTTGATTTTCAAGAGCAGCCATCTGTGCTTCGTGTTCTGTTGACACACGGCCGTAAAAGACCATTTTGCGATGTCTGTTGCGGTCAAGAAAATCGTAAGGATTTCCGATTTTCGTGTTGTTTTTAAAAATTGTGTTTGTCATAAAAATTCCTCCTTGTGTTTTTAAGTATATTTGACATTAAGCCGCCTGTGAATTGTGCGGATTTTCGGATTTAACTTTTTCTCTCACGGTGTCAAGTGTGGCTTTGTTTATAAGCCCACGCTCATATAGAATTTCAATAAGCATAAACGCCGCATATAAGCTGTCGATTTTCTTATTCATTATCGCTCCTCCCTTCGGTTTCTTTCTCTCTGTCTCTGCCATTTTTCAAGCAGATTTATGATTGTTTTTTGCATATCAAGGCTTGTATAACTTTTCGGGAAATATTTGCGGATATCTTCGGTTTTGAATTTAACCTGTTCTTTCTGATTTGGCTTTTCTTCACTTAACACGGCAAATATCGTGTCTATGGACAGTCTGCCTTGTTCGCTGAATTTGCGCAGTCGCTGTGCCTGTGAAAGTGAGGGCGTGGCATCTGTGTATTCTATTTCTTCGGCTAACATCTTTTGTTCATTCTCGGGCAGATACGAAATCTCAACAGCCGGAGTAAAGGCTATCCTTTCTTCGTCAACGAGTTTCAGCAGTTCGGGTATTAAGTGCGTTAGACGGATATATCTTTGGACTTGTCTTGCACTGTCATTTACTGTTTCGGCTATCTGTTCATCTGTTCTTGACTTTGCGCCAACTTGGCACGAAGTTTTCCCCTGATGTTTCATCGCTTCAAGTTTCATCTTGTAAGCAAAAGCTTTTTCGCTTGGCAGTAAATGTTCTCTCTGTAAATTTGAATCCACCATTGCAATAACCGCTTCGTCTTTTGTCATATCTCTGACTATTGCCAGAACGGTTTGTATTCCCAATTCTTTACAAACTTCAACTCTCCTGTGACCGCTGATGATTTCATAAGTACCAGCGGAAAAAGAACGGACGATTATCGGCTCAAGCAATCCGTTTTCTTTTATGCTCTCTGTCAATTCTTCTTTTTCAATTCCGTCTCTTTTCTTAAACGGATGATTTTTAAATGGAATTAGTAAATCTATGTTGATGTTCTTTATTGTTTCCTGCATTTCAAATTCTCCTTGTCCAATATTTCAATTTTTTTAAGAGCGATACCTTTGCCGTTTTTCTCATAAATCAATCTCAAATTTGTACCGTTATCTATCTCATGAAAGCCGAGATAACTCTGCCACCAAAACACAGGCGTGATAATCTTTCTTCCGTCGCTTAACTGAAAGAAAAGACGCATCATATTTTTGCTTGCCTCTGCTCTCATTATCAGTTTTGCGAAGTATTCGCCCTCTTTGTCTATGAAATGATAATCGGTAGTTATGATGTGTTCCTCTCTCATTTCGTCTCTTGTGTATACTTTATTTGCTATCATATTTAAGTCCTTTCTTTTACGGCAGGTAAGAATTATATATTTATTTATATATTTATACGGTTACCTGCTATTTGAATTGTTTTGAACGGTAAGTTGAAACAATAATTACAACAGCCGATTTTCTGTATCGAAAAGGTGCCGAAATTATCAAAAATTTTCTATGTAAGCCGTTTTATTTTGAAACGAATATCGGTTATCCTTTTATCCCGAATCTTTGAAATCGGGACTCTTAGGTTCCAAATTGACACTTCTTTTGGAGCAATACATCGGACAACACACAACGATTGCCCGAAAGCTTTGTTTACAGTCGTTCCGGCATTTACGGCACAAATCGTTGTATGTTCTTCTGCCTGTTTTGGGATTGATGAATAATGCCCATTCCTGTTTTAATTTCTTTGATAATCTTGCCATAGTAAAAACTCCTTTCACTCATTTGGACAAAGGGGGTCAAAATGCACACCCAAAATCGCCCGATTTCAAAAAAATTTTTATTACCCCTTCACTTGTTTGAACCGGGAAGCGAAAAATGGGGGTATTTTGAAAAGAAAATTAAAAGTCCCTTCACTTGTTTGAAATGGGAAAGGATTCTTGGGGGGTGGTTTTGAAAAAATTTTGAAAAATTTTTGGAAAATAAAAAATCTCCTCCCGATTCATCGAACCGAGAGGAGAAAATGGTATTATTTAATTCTGAAAATTATTAAAAATACAGATTTTGATTATATTACTTGGGAACAGCGTAAGGTTGGAGAGCTACTTATAGAGCGTAATGAACAAGCACCAATGAGCGAAGAATATCCCCTTATGGCGTTTATTGCAAATGAAGGCGTTGCACCTAAAGGCGAGCGATATGACCGAAGTTCACTTGTGACAGACACCGAGAATAAACTATACAAAAGAACCGAATTTGGAGATTTTATTTATAGTTCAAACAATCTTGAAACCGGTTCAATAGGGCTTAATAAGTACGGAAAAGCCTGTATTTCTCCTGTTTATAGCATATTCCAACCTACCGGAATTGCCGACTCTGATTTTTTGGGACGAAGATTGGTAAGAAAAGATTTTATAAATTCTATGGTCAAATGGCGTCAGGGAGTAATTTACGGTCAATGGAGAATACACGAATCAGATTTTCTGAAAATAGAAATTCCTGTTCCTTCGGTTGAAGAACAGAAACAAATCGGTACTTTTTTAGATTATCTCGACAACCTTATCACCCTTCATCAGCGTGAGTGTTTTTTGTCAATTTAAGCTTGATAACGAACGCATTACCAAATCAACATCCTTATTCTCAAGTTCTTGAATAATATGGAGATATGTTTTCTGCGTTGTTGTCATACTCGAATGTCCTAATCTCTGTGCCACGCTTGCTATTGATACTCCGGCAAACAAAAGAAGTGAAGCGTGAGTGTGTCTCAGCCCGTGAACGGAAATAACCGGTATTCCTGCTTTCTTGCAATGTCTTGTCAGAATATCGTTGACCGTTGAGTTATACACATTCCCCGATATGAAAATCGGTTCATCTTGAGGTAGCCCTTTGACCAATGTAGAAAACTGAATAATAAGCTGCCAATCAATTTGAATTTTTCGTACCGATGATTGATTCTTAGTAGGCAAAAAGCCACCTTTTCCTTTATAGTCCCAAGTCTTGTTGATGGAAAGGGATTGCCTTGAAAAATCAAAGTCCTGCGGCGTTATAGCCAGTGCTTCAGAAAAACGCATACCTGTTTTGGCAACAAGAAGAATGAACCAATCCCAATTTAACTCTTGTCCTAAGTCCAAATCCGAAAGAAGCTTGTGCAGTTCAAACTGATTGAGATACTTAATCTTCTTGTATCTCGGCTTCTTACCTTTGATGATAGCTTTTCTTGTCGGGTCTCGCTCAATGAGACCTTCGTCAACAGCGTCTAATATTGCCCCTTTGAGCTGATGGTGAAAATCCATTGTGGTTTGTCGCTCGTGTTCCTTTGCGTAATCGTTCAACAGTTTTTGATATGTAATGCGTGTCAACTCGCATACTTTCAAATCCGGAGCCAATCGCTTAATCCAAGACTGGGTAAGCAAATACTTGTCCATCGTGACCTTCCTTATCGCCCCTTCCTTGTACACAGTAATCCATTGTGCGTAATAATCGTAAAAATAGTCTGTTTTATTTATGTTGTTCAGCATAAAATCCTCCTGTAAAATAAGTTGACTCACGCTGATGAAGGGTGATAAGGTTGTCGAGCTGCTCGAAATATGCGCCTATGGCGGCT